>Ga0098070_100231_pt1 | contig 21273 bp, 17 predicted proteins | sample 28_taG_FD_75063 | JGI IMG/M metagenome (GOLD analysis project Ga0098070, IMG submission 75063) | Marine viral communities from Cariaco Basin, Caribbean Sea - 28_WHOI_OMZ | ecosystem: Environmental > Aquatic > Marine > Oceanic | place: Caribbean Sea: Cariaco Basin | collected 2014-11-12
ATGGACGAAGCAGAGCAGGCCCATGCTGTCAAAAAGGTCGCTCAGGGCATCTTACTAGACGGAGACTATGAGCCCACTAAGCCAGCTACGTTAGAGTTCATCGATGAAACGCATGCCCGTCTTATTTTGACCGAAGGTAAGTATCATCAAGTAAAACGTATGATGGGTTACTTTGGTAACAAAGTTATCGAGTTACATCGTGCCAGCATCGGTGGGGTGACGCTTGAGGGCCTAGAGAAGGGTGAAAGTCGCTTTTTGACTGAAGATGAGATAAATAGCTTCTAAGTTAATTGATTGTCGCGATAGTTAATCGTAAATGTTAACGAAAAATACTGAATAAAAATGGGCACTTAAGGTGTCCATTTTTTTGTCTATTATTTGATATTTTCTATTTATAACATGGCTACGATCAGAGAAATAGAAAATAAGAGAAACCATCGCAAATACAACGATAACAAGAAGGATGAAGGATGATGACTTCAATAATTAAAGCAATGTTGAATGCCAGTTTGGGTGTTTTTTTATTGGTGAGCTTAACAGGATGCCAGAGTACAGGCATTACTGACAATAATGAGAAAGTGGACTCTCAATTGCCTATAATTAAAGCAGAACCAGCCAGCTATGGCGATGATTTGTTTTACAGCTATCCTTTTAAAACTTCAGACTTGTATCAAGTTAGAACAATGAAAGCGCAAGGGGGCAAGTTGGTTTATCGTAATGGCTGTTTGTCATTATTTAATGGCTCTAAATACGTCACTCCAGTCTTCCCCAATGCAGTAACAACCTTTGATAAACAAAATCAGATTTTAGAAATGCTACAGGTTAAATTCAACATGCAGGACATGATTATGGCAGGCGGCTATGAGCAGTCGGCTAAAGAGTATCTAAAGCAGAATCAGACAGTAACACAAGCCCCTAAGCGCTGTTTACTTGATGAAGTCATGGTGCTAGATGGGGTCCCAGATAATGGGGGCAGAGTATACGATGGGTTAGATGATTAGAGCATTTAGCAGAAAGCTGAGATAGATAGAGAGCACCTAACAAAAAGTAACGAATTGAGTCATCTGAGTAAGATAAATTCGATATTATTATTATATAAATTTATATAGTTAATTTATCCTTTTTGTTTTTACTGTTTTTATTCTTACTTTCTTACTTAGATTAAGCGTTCAAGTTAGGAGCTGTCATGCCGCAATTCTCAAAACGACCGAGTGTCATAGGCAATAAATTATTGAGCTTGTCGTTAATAATGTCCGTTGTGATATCGCCTTTTGCCATGATATCCTCGGCTCAAGCAGACTTGTCGGTATTTAATGAGGCCTATGACAAGCTTGCTGCCGACAATGGTAATCCCTTAAAAGCGCCTACTGAGCAGCAGAAACAGTTTATCAAACAGACGCTTCGCAGCGCAGGAATGACGGTACCGATTGTCTCTATACAGCCCTCAAACCTACCTTCAATGTATCAAGTGACGCTCGCTCAATCTTCGACAACAGAGCCACAACTGCCACTGCACATCACCGAAGATGCTCAGTACATTTTACAAGGGGAGTTGCAGCCAAACCCCAGTCCCAAAAAATCAATACCCCCAAGAGAAGCGCCGAGTAAAACTTTAAGTGGTATGCCAGTAAGTGAGGCGCTGCGGGCATCTATATTGGCCAATAGCAGTTTACTAAAAAATATTACCCCTGAGGTGGCACTGTATCATACGGCGGTTCCTGGGGTTATTTGGGGCACAACGTTGAATGGGCAGCCTTTTATTACCAATACTGACGCCAGTGTATTTACCAGTGGCGAGATTTCGGTTATCGAGAACGGTCAGTTTGCAGGTTTAGACGCTGACTTTGAACAAAAGAAAAACCGACAGGTACTATCACAGTTGGATGAAGACAATTTGGTGGTTTATCCTGCCACAAGTAAGGAGCAAGCAGTCATCTATGTTGCCACTGATATTAACTGTCCTTATTGTCGAGTAATGCATAACGACATGAAGCAGCTTAATGCTAAAGGTATTACGGTCAAAGTGATTGCCTATCCTTACTATGAGAAGTCACCAGAGCAGATGCGTCAAATCTGGTGTGAAACCGATAAAAATGCCCGTCGTCGAGCGTTGGACAAAGCAATGGCAGGGGAGCCAGTAGCCTCGACCTGCACAAACTCTAGTGTAAATAACCTAAATGCCAATCATATAAAAGCAGCGGGACTGGCAGTATTCGCCACACCGGCTATTTATCGTGAAGATGGGGTAGCCTTTAACGCCCCTTATAAAGACCCTCGCTTTTTACCTTTTTTAGGGATTAAATAGCTTAAGCCCTATTGACCGAAGTCACATTAGAATAAGTGCTATAAAATGATTCGTGTCAAAATAACTGGCTTAAAACAACAGGTATAAAAAAAGCTCACTAAGTGTGAGCTTTTTGATTTCTAATGCTGTTAGCTTTTTCGTTCCTAATATAATGTTGCTAAGGCAACACCACATTGACTACTTTCCAGCCTATCAGCCCTTCACGGGTCATCTCCAAGGTCAGTGGATAGCCCTTGACTTGACCAGAGATAGTAAAGCAATTGATACCGCAGTAAGACAGTTTCGGCTTGCTACTGTCCTCGCCACTTTCAACATGCTGTTGTAGTTCACCAGATTGTTGTTTTATCACTTGCTGCATCTGATTTTGGATCACCGCTTGGATATCGCCGCGCTGCACAATAATATCCTGAACCAACTCTCTTAGATTAACCTTATTGCTAGCAATAGCCCAAGCCGCTGCCAACTCTTTGGTGGCTTGATTGGCCTGACCTTGGGTGTCAATAAGCCGCGTGACATTATCAGCGGTAACGGCATTACTAACCGCACTAGAAATAAACTCATTGGCCGCTTTATTAAGGGCATCGCCGCCCAATTGCGCCACCAATGGATATTGCTGTAAGGTGTTACTAAATTTAGAAGTGAGTTGATTTTCAATATTTGGCTGCAACTGGTCAAAATTAATATGACTGGCCAAAGCAGTCCCATCATTGGCGTCATAAGCCTGTTTCAGTTGGTAGGCCGTATAGTAGGGTGACCCTGCAAATACGGCAATGGCCACTACGATTAAGGTAATGAGAATAAATTTTAATGATTTCATAAGGCGGGCACACCAACTTAGCAAAATAAGACGGATAATGCAGTGATTTTAGCATAACCGCTTGATAATTGAGGTGTCTGTCACCATTAAACAGGCAAAGTATTATTTAATTTTTGATTTATTTAACCCTTTTGCGGTTATTACAAATTTAATGTCGATAAAAATAAGTTTCACGTGAAACATAGTCGGCATATTGATAGGAGCCTCCATGAGTAAGCGAGATTTTTACGAAGTTTTAGGCGTTGATAAAAACGCAGATGAGCGTGAGATTAAAAAGGCCTACCGTAAGTTGGCCATGAAATACCATCCAGACCGTAACTCAGACGACCCCGATGCTGAAGAAAAGTTTAAAGAAGCGTCAATGGCCTATGAGGTCTTAAGTGATAAAGACAAGCGTTCTGCTTATGACCGTATGGGCCATGCTGCCTTTGAAAATGGTATGGGCGGTGGTGGATTTGGCGGTGCGGGTGCTGGTAACTTCCAAGACATCTTCGGCGATATCTTCGGTAACTTTGGTGATATCTTTGGTCAATCTCGTGGCGGTGGTCGTCAGCGCCGTGGCTCAGACTTACGTTATGTGATCGAGCTCACTTTAGAAGAAGCAGTACGCGGCTGCAAAAAAGAAATCAGCTTTACCGCTCCTGCCCCTTGTGAAACGTGTGATGGTAAGGGTGCCAAAAACGCCTCTGATATCCAAACTTGTAGTACCTGTAATGGTCATGGCCAAGTGCGTATGCAGCAAGGTTTCTTTGCGGTACAACAGACTTGTCCAAACTGTGGCGGTTCAGGTCAAGAAATTAAAAACCCTTGTAATGACTGTCATGGTAGCGGCGTAAAAGAGAAGTCACGTACCCTAGAAGTGTCTATTCCAGCTGGTGTTGATGATGGCGATAGAGTACGTCTGGCCGGAGAAGGCGAAGCCGGTGGTTCTGGCGTTCAAAACGGCGACTTATACGTTGAAGTAAGAGTGAAAGAGCACCCCGTATTCAAGCGTCAAGGCGCAGACTTATACATGGATGTGCCGGTCAGCATTACCGATGCTGCTTTGGGTAAAGAGGTAGAAATCCCAACCTTAGATGGCAAGGTGAAAATTAAAGTCGCTGAGGGCACGCAAAGTGGTAAGTTGTTACGGGTGCGCGGTAAAGGGGTGACCCCTGTTCGCACCACTATGAAAGGTGATTTAATCTGCCGCATCATGGTTGAGACTCCTGTGAACTTAACCCGTGAGCAAAAAGACTTGTTACGTCAATTCCAAGATACTTTAGATGGTGACAGCAAGCATCATCAATCACCTAAGAAAAAATCTTTCTTCGAAAAACTAGGTGATTTGTTTGATTAGTAAGTTCACTAACTAATTAAATGCTTGCTTGCTGAATGGCTACTAGCCACTCCTTGATAACAGGAAAGCTATTTAAACCTCTAGACTCAGATTGAGTCTAGAGGTTTTTTATTGAATCGCTCTTTTATTTGGCTACTGACAACATGGATTAACTAACAGAGGGGCCGACTGGTTTTAAGGTAGGTGATAATGTGTTTACTAATAAAGCCTTGTATAAAGCAGAGTTGATTTAGAGGCCGTCATTCAGTGATCTTTGCAATCATGCTATCATTATTGTAATGACTAACTGTTGTGCATGACTATAATATACGTGACCATAAAATATCTGATTAAGGATAATGAATAAAATGACTGACTCAAATTCTAAAACCGTAAACGTTGGGATTATAGGCGCTGGCGGACGTATGGGACGCATGTTGATTGAAGCAGTAGCGAATAACCCACAGACCACATTAGCGGCCGCTATAGAACGTAGTGGCTCAAGTCTGGTCGGCGTCGATGCTGGCGAGTTGGTCGGCTTAGAGAAGAATGGGGTGGCCTTGAACGATAACCTACAGGCTGAGCTAAGTAAAATCGATGTGTTAATCGACTTTAGCTTGCCAGATTCTACTGAAAAGAATGTGCAGCTGTGTGCTGCAAACAAAGTAGCGATGGTTATTGGTACTACCGGTCTAAGTGACGCTCAAGAAGAGGCTCTAAATGCCGCCTGTGAACAAATCCCTGTGGTGTATGCAGGCAACTACTCGACCGGCGTCAACGTGTCATTAAAGCTAATCGAGATGGCAGCCAAGGCTTTTGGTGAGACGGCGGATATTGAGGTTATTGAATCACACCATAAGCATAAGGTAGATGCCCCTTCAGGCACAGCGTTTATGATGGCCAATGCCGCCGCAGAAGCCCGCGGTCAGAACTTAAAAGAAGTGGCGGTCTATGGTCGTGAAGGGCATACTGGCGAGCGTAAACCAGGCTCTATCGGTATTCATGCCATTCGCGGTGGTGAAATTATCGGCGATCATAGCGTGATGCTAATTGCCGACGGTGAAATGGTCGAGATTAAACACCATGCTCGTGAGCGTATGACTTTCGCTGCAGGGGCAGTACGAGCAGCGACTTGGGTCATTGACCAAGCGCCAGGTCGTTATGATATGCAAGATGTATTGGGCTTAAAATAGTCAAAAGCGGCCCTAAAGAAACACCCTTTAACCAATTGGTTAAAGGGTGTTTCTTTATAAGGTCAGCTCAATGAAATTATCGATAAAATGAATTAAGCTTTTACTTTATCCAATTGCTTTTCACGAGTTTTAAGATACTTGCGGACTTTATCACGGGCACGTGTTTGTTTTAGACTCGACAGATAATCCACAAAAAGGACGCCATTTAGATGGTCCATCTCATGTTGGATACATACCGCCAATAAACCCTCTGCTATTTCTTCAAAAGGCTTACCGTCGCCGTCCAACGCTTCAATCTTAACTTTTACCGGACGTTCTACTGAGTCATAAACATCAGGCACAGACAGGCAGCCTTCTTCATAAGGCTTTTTGTCTTCTACCAGTGGTGTAATTTTTGGATTAATAAACACCCGCGGTGAGTCATTATTCTCAGACAGATCCATTACGATAAGCTGAATATGACGGTCAACTTGAGTAGCGGCCAGCCCAATGCCTTTGGCATCGTACATGGTCTCAATCATATCTTTGATCAACTGTTTAATATCTGCATCCACGGTCTTAACCGGTTCAGCAATGGTACGTAGACGAGGGTCTGGATAACTTAAAATTGGTAATAAGGCCATAAGAGATCACACAGTAATTAAAATGAGAGGTCAATGAGGTTATAAAGTTATTATATCTATTGAATGAGGGGGTTAGCACTAAATATCAAGGGACAATAGGCAAAAAAGCAGCGGAAAAGGAGCAAAAAAAGACGGACTTATTACTAAGTCCGTCAAAGTAGAGCGAGATTTGAAATCAGTTATAGATTTAATATCTATAAGTTAAATACGGGGGCTTAAGTTTTAATCAATAAGCTAAGTTAAGCTTTTAGAGACTTAGCCAGTTTCTAGCGTTTGCTCATTATCAATTCATAGATGAACAGAAGGATAATGGCACCAATAACTGAGAAGGCAAGACCCGTAAAGCCACCATCACTGTTAACACCGATAGCACTGGCGATAAAGCCACCAAGGAAAGCACCAGCAATACCCAATACGATGGTCATAATCCAACCCATAGCGTCATTGCCTGGCTTAATAGCACGTGCTAACAGACCAGCAACCAAACCGATAATAATCGTCCAAATCATGATTTATCTTCCTTTAAATGTCGTTTTTGTAGTGCAATATATTCAATGTCTCACAGAAAGCTTAACCGAAATATATTGCAACAATTTTGTATGTCTGAATTTTAGCCAATATCACTATCTAGTGGTAACACTGAATTGTTAAGCATGTACGAGCTATGTGATAAATAACAGGCAATTGCAAAGAACTAGCCTTTTTTGGTTAGTTGATTGTACGTGTTATATAACCTTTTGTTGAAACTGACCTTATGCTAATACTGGTAGCCACTACAAGATTATCTGCTAGGTACTAGTTATATGCATCAATAACTGAGTATTTCCACCCTTCTAACAAAGCATTTAATAACGTAAGCAACCACCTGACTATATCTACCCTGACTAATAACTATAGGCTTAAAAACGAGCCAATAAAAAGCCCTCTCACAGTCGACTGTGAGAGGGCTTTTTCGGTACCGATTAATCGCTATCGCCTTCGTTAAAACTAGATCCGTTGCTAAGTTTAGACCTATCGTTAAATCTAACTGAGGAATAGGTTTAAGCTAAGCACTAATCTTAGGCTTGTAATGCCGCTAATAAGCGCTGATGAATGCCTTCAAATCCGCCATTTGACATGATAATAATGGCATCGTCTTTATTCGCCTGACCCATCTGAGCCAACAAATGGTCAATGATCTTCTGGGTATCATTCATCACGTATTGCTTATTACTGATGTCTTTGGCATTGCCAATAACCTCAGTTAATCCCCATTCTAAGCCAGCAGGCTCGTACCAGATGACCTCATCAGCAAGCTGAGCGGAAGCAGCCAAATTATCTTTGTGCACCCCAAGCTTCATGGTATTACTACGCGGTTCAATAACGGCCCAAATTTTGGCAGTTTTAAGTTTCTTTTTTGCCCCATCTAAAGTGGTGGTAATGGCAGTAGGGTGATGGGCAAAATCATCGAAAATCTGAACCTTGCTACTCGAGTCAGCGGTCTTGTGCTCTAAGTCGGCGATAAGCTCCATACGACGCTTAATACCTGAGAATTGAGATAAGGCATCACAAGCCTGTTCAACGGGGATACCAATATCAAAGGCTGCCGCAACAGCCACCATGGCATTTTCCACATTATGGCGACCGCTCATGCCCCAGTGTACTTTACCTATAACGGTTTGACCCTGCTTGGCATGGTGATAATGTACCAAAAACTCACTGCCGTCTTCTTCAATCAGTTGTGCTTTCCAAGTACAGCCTTCTGTACCTTGGGGATTGGCAGTATCCAAAATTTCAGTACGCCAGATAGGGGTCCAGCAACCTTTATCAATAGTGGCTTCAAGACTTGGGGTATGAGCGGGCATGATAATCTGACCAGTGCTTGGAATCATACGAATCATGTGATGGAACTGAGTCTGAATGGCATCTAAGTCTTTAAAGATGTCCGCATGGTCAAATTCAAGATTATTTAAGATTGCAGTACGGGGACGGTAGTGTACAAATTTTGAGCGCTTATCAAAGAAAGCCGAGTCATACTCGTCCGCTTCAATAACGAAATAACCGCGCTTACCATCAGCAGTCTTATCGGCACCCAGATAGCTACTGTGAGCAAAAGCTTGGGTTAACTTTTCATCTTCACTGTGCACTAAAGGCACGCCGCCAATTAAGAAGCCCGTATCTATACCGCAGTAATGTAGCACCCAAGCCAACATAGTGGTGGTGGTAGTTTTTCCATGTGTTCCTGCTACGGCTAATACATGACGGTTTTGTAGTACGTGCTCTGATAAAAACTGCGGACCTGAGGTATAAGGAATACCCTCATCCAACATATATTCTACTGCTTCAATGCCACGTTTCATCGCATTACCAACGATTACTAAATCCGGTGCAGGCTGTAGATGACTGGCATCGTAGCCTTCTTCGATAGTCACCCCAGCACGTTCTAGTTGAGTGGACATTGGGGGATAAATATTCGCATCTGAGCCAGTTACGGTATGACCAAGGTCGCGAGCTAATAATGCAAGTGACCCCATAAATGTGCCACAGATGCCTAAAATATGAACGTGCATGGAACCTCTGATTTTTATCTAACTAAATGAAAAAGGGGAAGAGTAACTAAATAAATAACTAACTAACTAACTGGTAAGCAGTAGTTGGTCAACAAAGTACATTAGGTACGTCACTTTAGCGACGGCTCTTTTAGTTTAAGCCGTACGATTTTTTAAGATACGCCATAGGACCAGTAGGTTAACCAAAATTAAAGCCGTAAACAAGATAAGCGCTTGTTCGGGGATAGATAAACCTAAAAATCGCCAGCTGATTTCGGCACATTCACCTGAACCTGCAAGGACTTGGTTGATAACCTGTTTCATTGGCAATGCTTCTAACCAATAATCAAGACCTGGACCACATGAAGGTACTTGATCAGGAGGTAGATGCTGTAGCCACACATGACGCGCCGCCACACCTGCCGACCAAAGGATACCAGCCATAGAGCCTATCCATAACAAAAGCTGTAAGGCTTTTTGTTTCGGATTACCAACAGCGGCGATCAGGGAGAAGACCCCCATGACCATCAATCCAATGCGCTGGAAAATACACAGCGGGCAAGGCTCAAGCCCTTTGTAGTTTTGTAAAAAGAAAACGGCGAAAGCCATTCCGATTACAGCAAATAAAACCAAAATAAAATTGAGTGCACGATAAGTTAATAAACGTGGCATGTAGGTTGCTCCTTGGCAACGGGTCTATAATAATCAGTATCGTTTGTTGATAAAGTAGCTTAAGCCACTTAATAATCTGCTAAGTCTTAATTGAAACTTATCTGCTCTAAGTGGCTTAATCGACTACCGATACTGCTGTACGTACTCATAAAAATCTTGAGTGTTATTACTCTCAAGATCCTTCTGCTGTAGCCAAGATTTCTCAGCCAGCACTTCATATTGAGCTTGGGTTTTAGGACTTAAGGTGTTGCGCATAATAGTTTCACGGTGCTGTAAGGCCAGCTCATGACCCAACTGCCAAGTACTGCCCAATCTTTCAGTATCGGCCAATACTTGCGCTGATAACGTTGCGTCAGGATACACCGCTTTGCCTAGCATCAAGGTCACGGCCACTCGGTAGTGGTTGCCACCATATTCGGCATCCAGCAAGGTCGCTAGAGGCAACATGGTTTCTAAGTGTTTTTGCATCCAGTCGGCCAAAGTGACCTCACCATCACGACTCTTAACCTTTAAACCTGGTTCACGGCCATTATTGACCACACGCTCAAGGTTTTCCGCCAATAGCTCATCTTCTTCAGGTAACAGATCAGGCGAGTCTGACAATAAACAATACAGCGCCAACACCTCTAAGAAACAGGCCGTAGATTGACGAATGCCAATATCACTATAAGGGTCTAAATCAACGGCTCTAAACTCAACGTAGGCAATACCACGTGCTTCTAAGGCATGACTTGGGGCTTCTTCTGACTCTGCAATTTGCTTCGGACGAATCGGGCTATAAAATTCATTTTCAATCTGCAAAATATGGTCATTAATCTGAATGGGGTTGCCATTTTCATCGTCTAGACCTAGCTCAGTAAATCCTGAGAAAGGCGTATTAATGGCGCTTCGCAGCCCTGCCACGTATTCAGTTAGGTTGTTATAACGGATATCAAGCTGATCCTGCACGCTATTGGTATAGCCAAGCTTGCTCATCCGTAGGCTGGTCGCCTTTGGCTTATAGTAGGTGGTCTTATTCATCTTCTGTAAGTCATGCTCACGTCCGGTCAGGAAGCAAGGGCAGACAGAAGGGCTAGCACCCGTTAGATAAAGCACCAAACTGCTCATGCGCTTAAAGTTGCGAATAAGCCCTAAGTATTTGATGTTTTTAAATTCGGTTAAGGATTCTGCTTTTTCATGCTCGGGCGAGCTATCACGCCAAGCGCTGAATAAGTCATCACCGAAAGATAGATTGTAGTGTAATCCCGCAATGGTTTGCATCCGGCGACCATAGCGAATACCTAGCCCGCTACGATAGAGGGTTTTGAGGCGACCCACATTAGAGCTGCCATATTCTGCTAAAGGTATATCTTCGTCATCTGAGGACAGCATACATGGCATAGACAGCGGCCACATCAGTTCACCTTCTTCTAGCGACTGATAAACCAAAACATGGAGCTCACGCAACATATTTAAGGTTTCGGCGACTGTCGACTTTGGCGAGGTAATTAGCTCTAGTAAACTTTCAGAGTAATCAGTGGTAATGTAAGGGTGCGTAAGCTTAGAGCCTAAAGATTCTGGATGCGGTGTTTGGGCAAGAAAGCCATCAGACTGCATTCTTAACCCCTCTTTTTCAATACCACGCAACATACCAGACAAATGCTTGCTTGATAACCATGAGGGCACAAGAGAGTGGCGGTTCGGGCTTGGTGAGGTATCGGTTACTTCAGTCATACTATAATCTCAAAATCAAATAGGCACATCACGGTTTGTTAATATAAATTAAAACAATTAATATGGGTAAGGTGATGTGCAGTCAGTAGTTTTTATAGGCACAATAGGGCCACTTATATGTCGATTTAGTGTAGCTTAAACCTAGTAAAAAATCATGTGTGTTTACAAATGACAGCCAAATCCAAGATCACTATAGGGTGAAATCATAGGTTATCTATGTAAGCAAATATCAACTCTCAAAAATTTAGTAAAAAAATAACCGCTACAATACTAAGTTAAAGCTTGTAGCGGCCATCAAAAATTTCGTCACTTACACTATTTTTGTTACTTACATTGGGTTTTACCAATTAAGTCATCACTAAGCCACAGTCAATCGCTATTATAATAAAAGTGAATCAGACAAACTGTAGACTTGCTGTATGTATGCTCTGGTTTAAAATCAAAAGTTTAAACTAAGGACTCGAAACCAAAGGGCTAAACTAAGGACTCAATGTTATAAACGGTTAGATTGAGAAAGATGAGCCACAGCCACACGTGGTGGTCGCGTTTGGATTACTCACTACAAAGCGAGCCCCTTCTAAGCCTTCAGTATAATCAACGGTTGAGCCTTGTAGATATTGATAGCTTAAGGAGTCTACCAATAAAGTTACGTCGTCGTTTTCAAAATTGGCGTCGTCTTCGCCCACTTCATCAGCGAAATTAAACCCGTATGAAAATCCTGAACAGCCCCCACCAGTGACGTACACTCGTAGCATTAGGTTGTTATCGCCTTCTTCTTCACGTAATCTGCGGACTTTATTTGCCGCACTGTCGGTTAGGGTAATGGTAGTCATAGTATCCTCGTAAAGTGCAAAACTTCACTTAACGTAAAATCAAAAAAAGGGGGTCGCACTGGGTTCGTTGTTGGGACAAAAAGCTTATCGAAACACGATTAACGATTATTGTCATTTAACCTTGTCTTTTAATAACATTGTCCTTTAACTTTTAATAGCAGTGTCTGCTAATAAAATTGTTCAATAAGGCAGCCTTTGCGCCTTAATCCTATATCGTCGCTATAAATTATGATTATAAATCGTAAATATAAATCATAATTTAACGGTACAATTACTAACGGTTATTTTAGTACCCTAAATGAACACACTTGAGTGCTAATGACCCACAATTGATTTTGCGGTTATTTAAATAATTAGTCATTCAGTATAGCATAATGAGGCATAATGCTTGATTTTCAATGCCTGTTAATAGATAAACCGTGCCATTTTTGTTGCAAACTTTATCAAGGCTTTCAAGCAAACATACTGCCTTATGGCCTTAGATTCACCATAATGAATTAAATGAAGCATAATCTATCGTCTTAAAAATGTACGGCTTTAAACTTGACGTGCAAGTTTAAAGATTTATGAACTCATAGTGTATGACTTTAACTCAGTATCCACCCCGTAAGTTGCCTATTCCGCTTAGCATTAACCAAAAGTGATTAATATCCATGATTGAATTTAACAAAGTCAGTGTCCGCCGTGACGGCAGAATACTATTTTCAGACGCCACCTTCCAAATACACCCTGGCCAAAAAGTGGGACTAACCGGTAACAACGGCACCGGCAAATCCACCTTATTCGGGGTAATTTTGACCTATATGGGAGAGCGTACCACCGATGAGTTAACCGTGGATGCAGGTAATATTAGTATTCCCAGTGGTTGGGAAGTAGCGCACATGGCGCAGGAAGTGGAAGGCAGCAGTCAACCTGCCATCGATTATGTGCTTAGTGGCGACAAAGAATGGTATGAATTGAATCAAAAAATGATGGCCCCTGATACCTTGAGTGACTCAGAGATTGCACATCTGTATCAACGCTTCGATGACATCGATGGCTATCGTACGCCAACCAAAGCGGCACAGATTATGGCCGGCTTGGGTTTCCAACCCAATCAGCATGAGTTGCCGGTTAATGATTTTTCAGGCGGTTGGCGCATGCGTCTAAACTTGGCCAAAACCTTGATGAGCCGTTCTGACCTGCTACTACTCGATGAGCCGACCAACCACTTAGACTTAGATGCCATCTTATGGTTAGAAGAATGGATTGCTAAGTTTGATGGTACGGTACTGCTTATCTCGCATGACCAAACCTTTTTGGATGCCACCATTGGCTATATTTTGCATGTCGAAAATCAGCGCCTGACTTTATATACTGGTAACTATTCTCAGTTTGTACGCACCCGTAGTGAGCGCTTGTCACAGCAGCAGCAAGCGTATGAGAAACAAGAAACCACTCGAGCGCATTTAGAAGATTTCGTGCGTCGTTTCCGAGCCAAAGCCTCTAAAGCGAAGCAAGCGCAAAGTCGATTAAAGCAACTGGAGCGTATGGCGGATTTGTCCCCAGTTATGGCTGATAATCCGTTCACTTTTCAGTTTTATGAGCCCAGTCACATGAGCTCGCCACTGATTTCATTAAAGTCAGCAGACATTGGCTATAGTGATACGCCTATTCTAAAAAATGCCAGCTTACAGATTACCCCAGACACCCGCATTGGTCTGTTGGGGATGAACGGGGCCGGTAAATCGACTCTAATCAAAGCGTTGGTGGGCGAGCTTGAGCCATTAAGCGGTAGTTATAAAGTGTCCGATACGCTGCACATTGGTTACTTCAACCAGCATCAGATGGACAGCTTGGATGCTGAAGCCACTCCCATGATTATGATGCGGCGTATTGCTGGTAAAACCTCCGATGCAGAGTTGCGCTCATTTTTAGGTAGCTTTGATTTTCGCGGTGACCGTATCGATACCCCCAGTAAGTTGTTTTCTGGAGGCGAGCGTGCCCGTTTAACATTGGCACTAATTGTGTGGCAAAAGCCCAATGTGTTGGTACTCGATGAGCCGACCAACCACTTAGATTTACAAATGCGTCAGGCATTAACCATGGCATTGCAAGGCTTCGCTGGGGCAGTGGTACTGGTGTCGCATGACCGTGAATTAATCGCCAATGTCTGTGATGAGCTGTATTTAGTGCATGATGGCAAACTACACGAGTTTGAGGGCGATGTCTCAGATTATGGTAAGTGGCTGTCTGAGCAGCGCAAATCAGATGCCAAAGAAGCGGCAAAAGAGTCACGCGATGCCAAGGCAGTCTCAAATCAAGCCGCTAAGAAAGCCGAAGAGGAAAGAAAAGCGGCAGAAGCCAAAGCTAAGGCTGAAGAGCCTCAGCTGACTAAAGAGGAGCGACGCAAGTTAGCAGCTGAACAGCGGAAGCTGACCGCACCCATTCGTAAGCGTATTGAGCAAGCCGAAAAGCAGCTGGATAAATTAGCAGGCAATCTAGAAGAATTAGAGCAAAAACTGGCCGATACCTCACTTTATGACGACGCCCGTAAAGACGAGCTATTAAAGTTATTAGATGAGCAAGCAACGCTACAGCAACAGCAGGCGGCGCTTGAAGAAGACATGCTCATGGCGATGACTGAGCTTGAGCAGTATGAGGTTTAGTTGAACTGATTTCATATGTCTAACATATGCCTCAAACGCGACACAGTGAGTATTAAAAAAAGAGCTTATTAATAAGCTCTTTTTTTTGGTTTCTACTTTTTGGTTTCTCATAGTGACCTGTATTGTAAAGACCATGAAATAGAGCATTAAGCCCAAGCGTATAACAGGCGTAATAGCCTTGTTAATTAACTCATTAATAAAGACGGTATTAAATTTATACAGATTTAACCTTAAAAAACCTATAGTGTGTCAGGGTATGTACTTTTAAGAAGGTTAGCCTAGGATAAGGTATAGAGCTTAACCCCTACAACTTAGATAATTGATAGAAGTTCGTTTAATTAAAAGTTAGGTCAATAGCCCGTGAAATATCACTGAACAGTCCTTATATACAAAGTATAAAGTCGCTATTTAGATTAGAACGCTTAAAAGGATAATAATAATGGCAGAAAAGAGTTTTTATGAGATTTTAGGTGTCAGTAAAGATGCCACAGAAAATGATATCAAAAAGGCCTATCGCAAGTTAGTACGCAAGTACCATCCTGATGTGAGCAAGGCCAAAGATGCGGATGAAAAAATCGCTGAAATTAATAATGCCTACGAAACCTTACGTGACCCTGACAAGCGCGCCCAGTACGATGCGATGCAAGCCAACCCCTTTGCGGGCGGTGGCTTTGGTGGCGCTGGCGGGTTTGGTGGTGCCGGTGCTGGACAAGGCGGGTTTAAATGGGAAGACGTCAAAGATCAGTTCGGTGAAGGCTCGCCTTTTGGTAGCGGCAGCTTCCGTTTTGACGATATATTCTCAGCTTTTGGGGCTGGAAAAGGCGGACGTCAATCGGCGCAGTCTGGTTTCGAAGGCTTTGACCATTTTGGCGGTGCTTTTAAGGAAGCAGGACCGGCGCCTGGGCAAGACCAACATGCAGAGATTAGTGTCAGCTTAGACTCCGTTTATAACGGCGATGACTATAGCATCAAATTAAACGTGCCGACCCGTCAGGCAGATGGCACGGTCAGTCATGAGCAAAAGACGCTTAAGATTAAGATTCCTAAAGGCATTACTGAAGGTAAGCAAATCCGCTTGAGTGGCCAAGGCGCTGCCAGTATGGGCGGTGGCAAAAATGGTGATTTGTTCTTAAAAGTCATGATTAAGCATGAGGACAATATTCGTTTAGAAGGCGCGGATGTCTATCAAACTGTGAATATTACCCCTTGGGAGGCCGCACTGGGTGAGAAAATTAATGTCAGTACTCCAGCGGGTACTTTCGGTATCACCGTGCCCAAAAACAGCAAATCTGGCAGCCACTTAAGGGTTAAGGGTAAGGGTATTCCTGCGAAACAAGCAGGCGATTTATATTTAACATTGAATATTGTTAACCCAGAAATTACCAACGAAGCTCAAGAGCAAGCCTATGCGGCTTTAAAACAAAGCTTTGCTGACATAACAATACAGCGTTAATCAGACAATTCAGCTAATACCTGAACCAAGCCAATAAAAAATATAAGCATAAGAGGGACGGTTATCATGCAACACTCTAATGAATTTAACGACATTATTATGACCTTAGATGAGCTCATTACTGCCTGTGGTGCTGAACGCAGTTGGGTAATGGCTTTAATAGAAGAAAACGTCATCGAATATGATGTGCCAGAGACTCAGCAATTTACCGGCTATCAATTGGCAACGGTACGCCGCGCTTCACGATTGAGTCGTGATTTTGACGCCAGTGTGCCAGCGATTGGATTGATTTTGGAGTTGTTAGAAGAGGTAGAGCAACTGCGTCAGTTTAAGCGTCAACATCAAGCCTCAATACAGTCCGTCCAAACGATTGAAGTTGAGATTCAGCAGCATAAATAGTTTGCTAAATGGACTGATCATAAAAAAGGCCTCAATATTAATTGAGGCCTTTTTTATTTGTAGCGCTTTGTTTTTACAGCGTTTAGTCAAATTAATATGTTTTAATTGATGACTAGATCGCTGAGCCGTTAAAACAGTTAACTAAGATAGCTAAGCGGTTTTGTTTCTCATTACTGGGTCAGCGGCTGCGGTGAATAACACGTCAGTTGATGAGTTAAGTGCCGTTTCTGCTGAGTCTTGTACCACGCCGATGATAAAGCCGATAGCAACCACTTGCATCGCCACATCGTTTGGAATGTTAAATAAACTACAAGCCAGTGGGATTAATAATAAAGAGCCACCGGCAACACCAGAGGCACCACAAGCACTAATCGTAGCAACCACGCTTAGTAATAACGCAGAACCAAAGTCAACTTCGATACCCAAAGTATGAGCAGCCGCTAAGGTTAATACGTTAATGGTAATCGCAGCACCCGCCATGTTGATGGTAGCACCTAATGGTAGGGTCACTGAATAAGTGTCTTCGTGTAGCCCTAGCTTGGCCGCTAAGTTCATATTCACCGGAATATTGGCTGCTGATGAACGGGTAAAGAATGCGGTGATACCAGACTCACGTAAGCACCGAAACACTAACGGATAAGGGTTTCTACGGATTTTGAAAGCCACAATAATAGGATTTACCACCAAAGCGATAAATAGCATACAACCTACTAAAACGATTAGCAGGCGAGCATAACCTGCCAATGCCGCAAAACCAGTGTCGGCAATAGTGTTAGCAACTAGACCCAAAATACCGATAGGGGCAAAGGCGATAACAAATTTGACCACGTTAGAGATGGCATCGGACAAGTCAGAAACCATGGTACGGGTCGTGGCAGAAGCCTGACGTAAAGCAAATCCAATGATAATTGCCCAAGATAAAATGCCCATATAGTTGGCATTGGCAAGCGCACTGACCGGATTATCCACTAAGTTCATCAATAGTGTGGTTAATACTTCTTTTAAACCAGAAGGTGGGGTCTGCTCGGCGGCTTCTATCATGTTTAAGCCAATAAGCTCAGTGGGGAACATAAAGCTGGCAGTTACCGCAGTCAGAGCGGCTAAAAAGGTGCCAAAGATATATAGAATGATGACAGGCTTAACATGAACTTCACTACCCGTTTGGTGTTTGCTAATTGCCGCCATGACCAATATGAAAACCAAAATAGGGGCAACGGCTTTTAGGGCGCCAACAAACAGTGAGCCTAATAGGCCAAGTGCTATTCCGACAGAAGGCATTAGCCAACCAATTAGCACACCGAGTATCAGCCCAATAATAATTAAAGGTACCAAACCAATGCGTTGGTACATGTCAATAAGGGCTCTCATAAGCTCTCCATATAAGTGCGGACTTAAATAAGTTATAGATTAGAGAAAGAGTAACAGCGTTAACCTGGCTAAGGCTACGACAGTAGCACATGCATTCGGTTGTCTGGATGCTTATTTTCCTACCTATGACTATAAAATCCGTACTGAAAGTTTAAAAATAAAAAGATACGAAACCCCAGCCTATAGACTGTGTCGTAATAATTTTAAGGAAAAGGGACTTGATTGAGAGATAGAGTTTTAAAAGCCATTGACAATAAATTTATAAAGGTACTGCACCGCTAAGCTCTATCGCATCATCAGTATATGCACTGATTATACAAAACTTAAACTCATCTGCAACAAATAACTATAAATTGCTTGTAACACCCTTTTTTAACCATATCAGTTAATAGGATAGTAAATAAGCTCAAAGCCTAAGTCGCGATAGATGCGATATTTATCGCGTCCCTGTTGTTTGCTGATTTCGTCAGGGGTAATAATCTCTAAAACTCGATCAGGAAGGATATTACCAGTCGATAAAGGTAGAGCAGTAGGGGCCAGATTGAGCACCACGCCATCAAAATTGGGAGGGAGGGTAGATAATAAGGTAACTGGGGCTGACAGTGCCTCGTTCTTTGGTTCATTATCCAGAATTAAGGTGTGTGGTACAAAGCTCGTGGCATCAAAAGACCATAAGTAGGCATCTAAATCGCTTAGACGCTGAGTTTGGTCATCGACAATGACCAAGCTATGATCGCTTTTCTTTAATACCGTTTGGGTCAATCGACACACAAAGTTAAGCACCGCCTCAGCATCTATAGTTGAGACGGTGCTTACTGCGGTAGCGTCATGCTTTAGATAACGCTCACCGAGGACATAAAAACTAATTTGCATAAGCAGTATTGATACTCAGTTTATACTCAATAAAAGTGCTGAATTACTGCTCAGACAAGTTTTTTAGATATTGCATAAATAAAGGTACTGGACGGCCTGTTGCCGCTTTTTCTTTACCTGAATTCCAAGCGGTACCCGCGATATCTAAGTGAGCCCAAGCTTGACCCTCTTTAATGAAACGAGACAAGAAGCAAGCGGCTGTTACTGCACCGGCTGAGCGGCCACCAATGTTTTGGATGTCCGCAATAGATGAATCCAATAGGCTCTGATAGTCGTCATCAAGCGGCATGTGCCAGATAAGGTCACCTGTCTGGTCGCTGGCGTTTTCAAGCTCAAATAACACATCTTCGTCGTTACTAAATACCGCTGAACGAACGTGACCTAACGCTACCACACAAGCACCTGTTAATGTCGCCACATCAATGATGGCACGTGGGTTATAGCGCTGTACGTAGCACAGAGTGTCGGCTAATACTAAACGACCTTCGGCATCGGTGTTTAAGATTTCGACATTTATACCATTCATCGCTTTTACGATATCACCTGGACGAGTCGCTTCACCTGACGGCATGTTTTCAGCACACGCTAGAGCGCCCACAACGTTGATAGGCATGCGGGCTTCACAAAGGGCTTTAATGGTCCCTAATACAGAGGCTGAGCCACCCATATCAAATTTCATCTCGTCCATTGCAGCGCCAGGCTTGATTGAAATACCGCCTGAGTCAAAGGTAACGCCTTTACCAACCAATACGATTGGGGCATCAACAGCGGTGTCTTCAATCACTTTACTATTGGCTTTGCTGGCTTTGGCTGCTTTCTTAGGTAGCTTATCGGCCACGACTTTTAGGTTGTTGGCTAATGTATCGGCAAAGCTTGAGGGGGTTGGGCTAACAGTAGTAGTGGCTTGGTTTTTGCCTTGGTATTCAAGGATAACCAGTTGGCCTTCACGCACTGACCCACGCGATACTGATAAGAAGCAGTTCATGCCCAGCGCTTCCATTTCTCGCTCACCCAATACGGTTACTTTTAATAGATCTGGATAAGTCTCTGCCAAAGCTTTGGCTTGATCGGCCATATATTCTGGGAAACAAATGTTACCTGGCTCATTGGCCACATCACGCGCCAATGATTGACCGCTATGTACCGCTGTCACGTAATCGATCGCTGATTGCGGTACGCTGCTTGAAATTAAGGTCACTTTTGTCAGCTTAGACTCAGTGGTTTCAGATTTATATTTGTCGAAACGGTAGCTGGCATTCAATAGCTCTAATGCTAACTGCTGTAGACTTTCTTCTGCTAGGTCTTCACCGATAGCGACCGCCAAGTTAGTCACACGGTTATGGGTGTTTTTATAAAGCGCAGTAGCAATTTTACGCAATGACGCAGGGTTGGTTTTTTCAGCCTTACCGATGCCCACTAATAAAAGCTGTAGTGGCGCTTTCTTGGCATCGGCAGAAAGGGCAAAGTCAGTGACCGTTTCGCCAAGTTTGCCTTTAAAATCAGACACAGCGATTAAGTTTTCGATACGCTGCTGGTATGCCTCTAGACCTTTGAAGTTACCAATAAGGTTTGTTTCATCGTCGACCAATACCGCTAAACAATACGTTTGTGCCTCATTGACAGTAGGGGCTGCTTTTTTTAGAAGTTTTTTTGATGCCAATTTTGGCAAAGTTTTACTAACTGATAGTGTTAAGCTCATAATTATTCCTATGTTTTATGTCATGAATTTATTATTAATATAGTGAAGACTATGCCACGTCTTTGAGGGTAGCCTTTACTTTTTTCAATCGGTTGGGTCAAAACTGTTTTAATGGCTAATTGTATTAATCCTATCACCATTTTGACGGTTAACTATTTTAACTAGTAGCAGTCTATTTATGACCGATGATAGCCAATTTATACCTCACACGGGAAGTCTCTAGTCCAAACCACAGTTTAACATATTGGCCCAGTTGATGGGCACAATGGCTAATATTGCTAATTCAAAAATATCAGAATCGTGCTAGGATAGAGACCATTATCTTACACCGGATATCACTATCCTCATGCCAGTGCTTACGATTATAATACGTCCCAGTTATCAGGCTTTTATTGCCGAAAGATAAGCGATGACACTTTGATGTATGCCCTTTGTTAAATACGGGCGAAATATACCCTTATTTCTAGCATAATCCTTTATTATTTGCGCATATTAAGCCTGTCAGAGAGTGGTATCCAGGCTTAAGCCATTCCTTTATTCTTCTAATATAATTTGAGTTTGCCTGTGATTTTACGCCGATACATGACCCGACAAGTTGCCTCAACGACCGCCTTGGTGTTGGGGTTTTTGCTGGTATTGCTACTGGGCGGAAGAATGATCCGCTATTTTGGTATTGCTGCTGAAGGTCGCCTTGATGTGGGTTTGTTGTTTGCCATTATTGGTTACAACCTACCGTACTTTTTAGAGCTGGTATTGCCGCTGTCTTTCTTCATTGGATTGATGCTGGTCTTTGGTCGTCTTTACGTTGACCAAGAAATGGCCGTGTTAAAT
>Ga0098070_100232_pt1 | contig 21265 bp, 17 predicted proteins | sample 28_taG_FD_75063 | JGI IMG/M metagenome (GOLD analysis project Ga0098070, IMG submission 75063) | Marine viral communities from Cariaco Basin, Caribbean Sea - 28_WHOI_OMZ | ecosystem: Environmental > Aquatic > Marine > Oceanic | place: Caribbean Sea: Cariaco Basin | collected 2014-11-12
AGCCGCCAGTGCGCGATGCAGGGTGATCGGCTCGGGCGTCGTATGTGCCAGCGGATAGCTCCAAGCGCCTTCAACGCCGGTCGTGCCTAAGTTCACCGCCTCGTATCCCATCGCCATCCAGATCTGGCGCACGAAGGTCGAGACCGAAGTCTTGCCATTGGTGCCGGTGACCGCGACCATTGTCTGCGGCTGAGCGCCGAACCAGAGCGCGGCAGTGAAGGCGAGCACCTGCCGGGGATCCTCGACCACGATCAGCGCGGCATGGCTCTCGGCCAACGCGCCGGTGGAAAGTTCCGCTCCGGCGGCATCGGTCAGGATAGCAGCGGCCCCCTCGGCCAACGCGGCCGGAATGAAATTGGCGCCATGCACGGTGCTACCAGGCAAGGCTACAAACAAGGCACCTTCCCCCACCTTGCGGCTGTCCACCACAAGGTCCGAGATCAGCGGGTCCGCGCCGCCGCGAGCCGTGAGACCAAGCTGGCTCAGACGCCGCGGCGCCGGTTTATCCTGTTCAGAAGTGCGACTCATCCGGGCACCCTCGCCAATCGTCAGTTTGAGGTGAGGGTTATATCAGTCAGTTGAGGAGGTTCAACTTGCGGCCTGAGGCCCAGAAGCGGCGCGATGCGTTTCACCATTTCAGCTGCAACAGGTGTCGCCGTCCAGCCGGCGGTGCGGCGCTCTTCGCCATGGGCAATGACGGAAGGCTCATCAAGGGTTACGACCAGAACATACCTCGGGTTGCTGGACGGGAAGATCGAGGCGAAGGTGGCGATCACCTTGTCTTCGTAATAGCCACCCCGCGGTTTGGGCTTGTCAGCCGTGCCTGTCTTGCCGCCCACCTGATAGCCCGGAACACGGGCAAAGCTCGCGGTGCCTTCGGTGACCACACGGCGCAGCATGGTGCGCGCGGCATCAGCCGCTTCGGCCGACATCACCCGCGCGCCGCGCCGGGGACCGTTCTGCTTCAGAATGGTCGGGTTGACACGATAGCCCCCATTGGCGATCGCCGCATAACCCGCGGCCAGATGCATCGCCGTGGTGGAAATGCCGTGACCGTAGGAAATCGTCATGGCCGACAACTCCGACCAGTTCTTTGGTGTCAGCGGCTGACCGCCGCTTGCTTCGACAATCTCGATCGGGGTTGGCTCCAGCATGCCAAGTTCGTTCAAAAAGCTTCTTTGACGGTCCGCACCGATCTGCTGTGCAAGGCGCGCCGTTCCGATGTTGGACGACTTCTCGATGATCTCGCTGACCGTCATGGAGTTCCCGTAGTGACGAAAATCGCGGATCGTGAATTTGCCCCAGCGCAAAGGCCCACGGGTATCTATCACGGTATCCGAAGACACCAGCCCCAGATCGATCGCCTGAGCGGCGGTGAAGATCTTGAACGTGGACCCAAGCTCATAAACACCCTGGACCGCCCGGTTGAACAGTGGGCTGACGGAGGGATCAAACCCGGATGTTGGCGGGCGCGGGCGATCATTCGGGTCAAAATCTGGCAGCGAGACAACTGAAATCACCTCGCCGGTGTGCACATCCAGTAGGATGGAGGTCGCCCCCTTGGCATTCATCAGCTTCATGCCGCCATCCAGCACCCGCTCGGTCGCAGCCTGCACAGTCAGATCAAGAGACAGCTGAAGCGGCCTGTCGCCATTGGACGGATCACGCAGGTAGTCGTCAAACTCCTTCTCGACACCGGCCACGCCGATCACCTCGGCGGCAGAGACGCCCTCTTTGCCAAAGCCAGCGCCGCCCAGGATGTGAGCCGCAACGCTGCCGTTGGGGTAAAGGCGCATCTCGCGCGGGCCAAACAGCAGGCCAGGATCGCCGATATCATGCACCGCCTGTTTTTGCTCGGGGCTGATTTTCTTTTTGATCCACAAGAACTTGCGCTTGCCCGTAAATTTCTCGATCAGCTCATCGCGATCAAGATCCGGGAAGATCTCTGCCAGACGCGTGGCGGCGCCTTCGGGGTCGATCATCTGCCGGGGTTGCGCGTAAAGGGAATGCGTTTCGAAATTGGTCGCCAGGATCCGACCCTGCCGGTCCACGATATCGGCGCGCTGCGCGGCAATGACGCTACCCGCCACGCTGGCGACAGGCTCGCTCGGCTCGGACGTGGCCAGAACGCCCATGCGCCCTGCAACCGCCACATAGGCGCAAACGAAAAAAACCCCAAGTACCAAAAGGCGCCCCTCGGCGCGCTGGCGGGCCTTGGCCTGCATATCCTCGTGACGCAGACGGATGTTTTCCTTTTCGATGACATCGGGATTCTGCCCTTTGGCACGGGCATTCAGGATACGGGCCAGGGGGCGCAAAGGCGTTCGGATCATGGCTGATCCTCCCCGCCGGAGATCGCATTCAGTCCCGAAACATCAATACCGCCAGTGATCGCAAGCGCGGGAATGGGGGGATAGGCCACCTCATCGACTCGGCCAAACTGATCGGGGCGCAGGGGCAAGAGGCCAAGTCTGTCAAAGTTCAGCTCCGCCAGACCGATCAAACGGTCGGGGCGGTTTAGATAGGCCCATTCGGCCTTCAGCACGCCAAGGCGCACCTGAGCCGCGCCAATGTCACGCTGCAACTGGCGCGTTTCCTTGAGTACCTGCTGCGTGGCGTAATTCTCGCGGTAAGCCCAGAAGGCAAGACCAAAGACCGCCAAAGCGGTGACGGCATATAAGAGCGACTTCATCTGCGCGCCTCCTTCAACTGTGGCATGCCCAGCTCACGGGCGGAGATGGGCTGTGGCGGCGCATCAGTGCGCCGACCTACCCGCAAACGGGCCGAGCGGGAGCGCGGGTTCTCCGCAAGCTCCTGATCGTCAGAGCCAATGGCCTTGCGGGTGACGATTTCGAACTGCGCGGGCGTTTCTTCGATCTCGGGCGCGTAGCGATTGGCGCGCCCGGTCTTGCCCGCACGGTGCTGAAAGAAGCGTTTGACCATGCGGTCCTCGACCGAATGGAAGGTCACAACCGCCAGAAGGCCACCGGGTTTGAGCGCGCGCTCCGCGGCGAGCAGCCCTTCGAACAGCTCATCGTACTCGGCATTCACCGCAATGCGCAGCGCCTGAAAGCTGCGCGTCGCAGGATGGGACTGGCCCGGCTTGGGGCGCGGCAGACAGGATTCGATAATCGCGGCCAGTTGCAGAGTGGTTGAGATCGGCTCCAGCGCGCGGGCCTTGACGATAGCGCGAGCAATGCGGCGGCTGGCGCGCTCTTCGCCATAGTGGAACAGGATGTCGGCCAGCTCTTCTTCGCCAAGCTCCGCCACCAGATCCGCCGCCGAAGGCCCCTCCTGCGACATGCGCATATCAAGGGGGCCATCCTTCATGAAGGAAAAACCGCGCTCGGCAAGATCGAGCTGCATGGACGAGACGCCAAGATCCAGCACGACGCCATCCAGATCCTGCGCATATTCGTCCATGCGGGAAAAAACACCCTGCTGCTGCACCAGCCGGTCGCCGTAGTCTCCGGCCCAGGCGCTGGCCATCTCAAAGGCCAGCGGATCGCGATCCACCGCAATTACCTGATCCGCGCCTGCATCAAGCAGCGCGCGCGTGTAGCCGCCCGCGCCAAAGGTGCCGTCGAGCCACCGCCCTGATACCGGAGCAACAGCCTTGAGCAATGGACGCAGCAATACGGGAATGTGAGGACCGGAGGAAACGGATTGGCCCGAAGTCATGCCTCAAACCCCTCCGGCGCCATCAAGAAACTGAAGCGGATCAAAGCCTTCTGGCAGTTCCGCCATCCGTTTTTCGACTTCGGCCATCTCGACTTCTTCATAGGTCTGCGGCTTCCAGATCTGGAAGGTATCACCTGATGCAATGAAAAATGCCTCACCCTCAAGCCCGATCTTGTTGCGCAGCTTGGCAGGCAGGACGAGGCGGCCGGTCTCGTCCACGGTGGTCGGCAGGGATTGACCGTTGAACATGCGCTCAAGCAGCTTGCGCTGAAAGGATCCGCGCGGCAGTTCGGCGATCTTGGCATCGACTTCTTCGATTGCCTCCATCGTATAGCACTCAAGGAATTTGCGGCTGTCGTCACCGTAGACGATCACGAGTTCGGGGTTGTCGCCGGGCTGCTGCCAGTTGGGATCGCAAGCCTCCAGAACGCGGCGAAAGGAAGCCGGGATAGACACCCGCCCCTTGCTGTCCACCTTGTGGTGGCTTTCGCCTCTGAACCTGCGGCCCAATTTACCGTCCCTTTTTCGCGTCCCTCGCGGTGTGTTTTGCCCCCTGGAAGTGAAAGCGGCGGGTTGATCTGCTGCCACTGATCAACCCGCCGCCTTGTCCCGCCTTGCGGGGATGTCCGACTGCGCGCGCCACCTGGGGGGATGTCTGCTCGCCCGCGCGCCGGAGCTCTTGGTTCGATGAAAGCGAAGGCCTGTATGAAACCTGCTTTTTGTGTTTTCGCGTGGGGTCGTTTGGTGCCCCGTCCTTGCTCTCTTTCGATGACAAAAGGGATACTATGGGAAATTAGGGTACGGCAATAAGTTTCTTCACCAAGACGCGGGCAAACACCGGTTAAGACGGGCAAATCCCATTAAGACACTTTTAACCTTCTCAAAACGCACAGCCTAAATTGCGCCAATTTTAACTTTCACACCTATATGTAGTGGTCACGGAACATCCCCCAAGCACCCATAGTTTCCCAGAAAAAAAATAAGGCATTTTTGTGACAGGCCAGATGTTCACGTTACATTCTCGAGCTCGCACCCCCAATTCGGTCACAAGCAGGCCATTCCCAGCCAGAATCACTCCCAAAGCGCCACTTGCGATTCGCTTAAATCGCCCCCGATCCCCCGCGCAGCGCAGGGCACCCAAGGCGCGCCCATGAATTCCCATGAGACCCTCACGCCCCCAGAACGTGCAGCAAAAGAGACCACCGCCCACCCCGAAGGCTTTTGGCGCTACGCGCCGCCTTTCACCATTGATGTGACTTGCGCACATATGCGGAGCATTCGCGCAGCCCGACAGATAGAAAGCACAGCCCCGATCAAACCCGCCCGGCGACAGGTCCGCCCACGCGGCCACAGGAGCAGGTTTTGATGAGGGACGAAAAGGCATCCGCCAGAAATGACAAAGCCCGCCCCGTCAGGAGACGTTCCAGGCTGACCCCATCGATGGACACCTCGAGGTACTCGTGGGATTTTTCAAGGTCCGCTTCTTCAATGACAAAGGACAGCACCGCATCGCCAGAGATCGACGTCGGCGTCACGAGGTTGTCAAAATCCAAGTAGGGATAGGAGCTATGCGTATTCGACCCCGGACCCAAGGTTATGGTTACAGCCTGCGCCGTGCCTGTGCATGCGACAAGGCATGCCGCAAACAAAGTCGTCTTCATGCCCCCCCAATCCACCCAAGGTGGAACAGTCCCAAAACCCAACAGCTCTCACCACCTCAAGGATCAAATCACAACTTTTTGCCCATCCTTCATAGCCTGCGCGCCAAAGCCGTCGCCTGTGCAACGTAACAGGGCCGTCGGTTGACCTGCAGCTTGCGCGCTGCTTTGGGCTTGGCCTTACCGACGGGCCTCGTCAGGCCATGCCGCCTTGCACCAAGCCCGCTGCAATGCGCCCATAAGCCTCGGCCATGGCGCCATCCCCTGCCGCTATCGGCGTGCCGCCATCGGCAGCCAGACGCGTCTCCAGATCGATCGGCAGCATCCCCAGCAACGGAAGGTCAAGCCGCTTTGCCTCGGCCGCTGTGCCACCGTGGCCAAAGATATGATGCTCGCCGCCGCAGTCCGGGCAAGTAAAGAAGGACATGTTTTCCACCAGCCCCAGTACCGGCACCTTCAACTGCTCGAACATGTTGAGCGCCTTGCGGGCATCAATAAGAGCCACATCCTGCGGCGTGCTGACCACGATTGCGCCCGTCAGTTCGGCCTTGGTGCACAAGGTAAGCTGCACATCGCCAGTGCCGGGCGGCAGATCCACGATCAGAACGTCAAGCTCTCCCCAGTCCACCTGGCCCAGCATCTGTTGCAGGGCGCCCATCAGCATCGGGCCGCGCCAGATCACCGCCTTGGCGTCGTCCACCATCAGGCCGATGGACATCAGAGTGACCCCATGAGCCCGCAAAGGCGTGATCCGCTGCCCATCAGGGCTCGATGGGCTGCCAGTGACCCCCATCATCCGCGGCTGGCTGGGGCCATATATGTCTGCATCCAAGAGACCGACCTTGCGCCCCTGCCGTGCAAGCGCAACAGCGAGGTTGGCACTGACAGTGGATTTGCCAACGCCGCCCTTGCCGGATCCAACCGCCAGAATACGCGCAACCCCCTTCGGCCTGATCGGCCCCTGCTGCGGCTTTGGGTGCCCCCCGATCTTGAGCCCACCGCTTGGTTTTGCCGCAGGCTGCGCAGCAGGCCCATGCGCTGTCAGGGCCACCGAGACAGTCTCCACCCCCGCAAGCGACATGACAACCGCCTCGGCTGCTCGGCGCAGTGGCTCCATCTGCTGGGCGATAGCAGGACTGGGAGCTTCAATCACGAAGCTGACCTTTGCGCTGTCGATCTGCAGTGCCCGCAGCATGTCCCGCGACACAAGGGTGCCGCCATCCGGGAGCTCCAGCCGCTCAAGGGCCTCACGAATCTGATCCTGGGTCACGGCCATCGGTGTCTCCTTATTCTTGGGCGCCCCGGCAGCGCGCTCCACCTGATATAGGTTCGCCACCGTGAGCCCAAGCAAAATTGCCGTAACGGCACCCTCTCCGCGCCAGACACGGTACGCCCAAAATGGAGGCAATTAAGGTTTTTCAGGTGTCATTTTGCACATTTGAGAGCAACGCCCCCTCAAGACCCATGCAAATGCCGCATAGCAGAAATGCCAACTCAGGGGATTGTGCACCTGCAGCATAACCTTAAATTGGTGTTCAAGAAACGCCTTAACCGGCACCGCAAGACAACACTGTTTGAAACCAGATTGAGGAGCTGCCCGATGGCCGCAGTAAATCACATCTCCGCCTCCAAAGGCACCGTGGCTGAGAACGGCCTGGCTTTTGTTGAAGCGCTGAAAGTCAAATTCGCACGTTACCGCGTGTACCGTGAAACCGTCAACGAGCTGTCCTCGCTCAGCAACCGCGAACTTGCGGATCTGGGCCTGAACCGCTCGATGATCAAGCGTCTGGCCCTGCAGGCCGCATACGAGAACGCATAACAGAGATCAGACCCTTTCTCCTCCTCCCTTTAGGGTCTGTAAATTGCGGTGGCATCTTCCTCCTCCCTGATGTCACCGCACCCCATACCGGGCTCAAACCCGGGATCTGATACATCCGGTCTCCTCCTCCCATTTGGCCGGGTGTTGCTCAGAGCGGCGGCACCTCTCCTCCTCCCTGGTGTCGCCGCACCTCATACCGGGCTCAAACCCGGGATCTGATACATTCGGCCCCTCCTCCCATTTGGCTGAATGTTGCAAAGAACGACGGTGCCTCTCCTCCTCCCTGGCACCGTCGTTTTTCTTTTCCAGAATATGAACAGACATCGGCGCAGGCGCTTCTGATGGAAGCATGGCTATGGTCGCATTGGCATCGACAGGGGAATGGCGCGGGGGGCGCTGGCAGCTTTGCTGCCAGCGCCCCCCGCGCCCGGATCGGATCGCAAAGCGATCCGACCGCCTCTGCCTCAGATCAGTATCTCAGAAGGGTACATCGTCATGGGGCGTCACAAATTTCGCAACCACCTTCTTGAGACCCGCCTTTTCAAAATCAACTTCCAACTTGTCACCTTCGATATCCGTGATCGCGCCATAGCCGAATTTCTGGTGAAACACGCGCTCTCCCAGCGTGAAGCTTGAGGTCGCCGTCAGGTCAATCACCTGGGTTCGGCTTTCGCGGGGCTGCGAGAGGCCACGTTCGCTGGCGCGGGCCTGCATGCGCCTCCAGCCGGGCGAATTGTAACCATCGGCTTGCGCCACACGTTCGTCGATCCGGGATTTCACCTCGGCGCCCCCCGCCGCCGCGCCGTAGCCACCACCATAAAGGCCGGGCGGCGTCAGCACCTCCACGTGTTCCTCGGGCAGCTCATCAATAAACCGCGACGGCAGCTGCGATTGCCACTGCCCGAACACCCGCCGGTTTCCTGCAAAGGAAATGGTGCAGATCTCTTCGGCGCGGGTGATGCCCACATAGGCCAGACGCCGCTCCTCCTCGAGCCCCTTGAGGCCGCTTTCATCCATCGAGCGCTGCGACGGAAAAAGGCCATCTTCCCAGCCCGGCAGGAAGACGGCCGGAAACTCCAGCCCCTTCGCCGCGTGCAGAGTCATGATCGAGACCTTCTGCTCGGCGTCCTGTTTGTCATTGTCCATCACCAGGCTGACATGTTCGAGGAACCCTTGCAGATTCTCAAAATTCTCAAGCGCTTTGACCAGTTCCTTGAGGTTTTCAAGGCGGCCTGGGCTGTCGGGGTTCTTGTCCATCTGCCACATGGTGGTATAGCCGCTTTCATCCAGCACGATCTCGGCCAGTTCCATATGGCTGATGTCTGGATCGCCGGTCATCCGCCCCCAGCGGCGCAGATCCTCGACCAGCTGGCGCAGCGCCGCGCCGCCCTTACCCTTGATCTCACCGCTTTCGACGGCAAGGCGCGCGCCCTCCAGCAGGGGAACACCATTCTCGCGGGCGATCACCTGGATTTTTTGCTGGGCCTTGTCGCCCAGACCGCGTTTGGGGGTGTTGACGATACGTTCGAACGCCAGATCATCCTCGGGCGAGACCACCAGCCGGAAATAGGCCATGGCATCGCGTATCTCGAGCCGCTCATAGAATCGCGGCCCGCCAATCACCCGGTAGGGCAGACCGATGGTAAGAAACCGATCCTCAAAGGCCCGCATCTGGTGCGAGGCGCGCACCAGAATCGCCATATTGTTCAGATCCACCGGCGCCTGGCCACGAGTGCCGCGCTGCATGGCCTCGATTTCCTCACCGATCCAGCGCGCCTCTTCCTCGCCGTCCCAATGGCCGATCAGACGGACCTTTTCGCCGCCCGTCGCATCGGTCCACAGCTCTTTGCCCAGCCTCCCTGCATTGCCCCGGATCACGCCAGAGGCCGCCGCCAGAATATGTTCGGTCGAGCGGTAGTTCTGCTCCAGCCGCACCACCTTGGCGCCGGGGAAGTCCTTTTCAAAGCGCAGGATGTTGCCCACCTCGGCGCCGCGCCAACCGTAGATCGACTGGTCGTCATCGCCCACACAGCAGATGTTCTTGTGCCCCGCCGCCAAGAGCCGCAGCCACATGTACTGCGCCACGTTGGTATCCTGATATTCGTCCACCATGATGTAGCGGAACCAGCGCTGGTACTGCGCCAGAACATCCGGGTGGGTCTGAAAGATCGTCACCATGTGCAAAAGGAGATCGCCGAAATCGACGGCGTTCAGCTCTTTCAGGCGCGTCTGGTACTGGGCGTAGAACTCGGTGCCGCGGTGATTATAGGCGCTGGCATCTGCGGCAGGCACCTTTTCCGGCGTCAGCGCGCGGTTTTTCCAGTCGTCGATGATCCCCGCCAGCATCCGCGCGGGCCAGCGTTTGTCATCGATCCCGGCCGCCTGGATCAGCTGTTTCAAAAGGCGGATCTGATCGTCCGTGTCCAGAATGGTGAAATTCGACTTCAGCCCGGCCAGTTCTGCATGGCGGCGCAGGAGCTTGACGCAGATTGAATGGAAGGTGCCCAGCCAGGGCATGCCTTCGGCGGGCAGGCCCAGCATACGCCCCACCCGTTCCTTCATCTCGCGTGCGGCCTTGTTTGTGAAGGTCACAGCCAGGATCTCGTTTGGGCGGGCCTGCCCGAGCGACAAAAGATGTACGATCCGCGTGGTCAGCGCCTTGGTCTTGCCGGTACCCGCCCCTGCCAGCATCAGCACCGGGCCATCCAGACATTCCACCGCCTCTCGCTGAGCGGGGTTGAGCCCGTCCAGATAGGGCTTCGGGCGCGCGGCCATGGCGCGGGCGGAGAGAGAGGCGCCCTCGAAGGCGTCCATTTCATCGAAACTGCTCATGACCGTTATTCTAGCGCGTTTCATGAGTATGGGAAAGAGGACGTTCACACTATGTTCACACCTTACACTTCCAAAAGCATCCATTCTTTCGCCCGCCTGCAGGTTGACTGTTAGATTTCTGTAACATTTCCGCTAGACTCTCGCCGCAAAGCAGCAATTATGCGCGCATGACAGCGGCTCAAGATTTGCACTCGCTTTATCCCGGCGTTTCCGATCTGCGAAAGCAGGCGCGGCGGCGGCTACCCCGTTTTGTCTGGGAGTACCTGGACAGCGCTACTGGCGTTGAGGCCACAAAGGCCCGCAATCGCGTTGCTCTGGACCGGATCGGCTTTTTGCCCTCGATCCTTCATGGACCGCTGGATATCGATCTGTCGGTTCAGCTGTTCGGAAACACACTCCCTCTGCCCTTTGGCATCGCTCCGGTGGGAATGTCGGGGTTGATCTGGCCTGATGCCGAAGGCCACCTTGCCCGCTGCGGCGCGCGCAATTGCATTCCCTACAGCATGTCGACCGTTGCCAGCCAGGCGCCAGAGGATCTGGCACCCCACCTTGGGCCAGAGGCCTGGTATCAACTCTACCCCCCCAAGGATGAAGGCATTCGCAAGGACATGCTGGCCCGCGCGCGCGATGCAGGCTTCAAAGTGCTGGTACTGACGGTTGACGTGCCGGTCGCCTCGCGCAGGGAAAGGCAAACGCGATCCGGCCTCACCCAGCCGCCGCGCCTGACCCCGCGCCTGTTGGCGCAGGTCGTCATGCGCCCGACCTGGGCTTTGGGAATGGCCCGCCAGCATCGCAATGAAGGTGGCATGCCGCATATGCGCACGCTGGACAAATACACCGCCGAGGCAAAGGGGGAGAGCCTCTCGTCCACGGCGCATATAGGCTATCTTTTGCGCACCTCGCCAGACTGGGAATACGCCCGTTGGCTCCGCGACCATTGGGATGGCCCCTTTGTCATCAAGGGTGTGATGCGCAGCGAGGATGCGGAACCGCTAAAACAGATTGGTGTCGATGCGCTTTGGGTCTCGAACCATGCAGGACGCCAGTTCGACGGAGGCCCTGCCGCGATCGAGGTGCTGCCCGAGCTCCGCGCGGCAACCGATCTGCCGCTGATCTTTGACAGTGGCGTCGAGGGCGGTCTCGACATTCTGCGCGCCCTGGCGCTTGGCGCCGATTTCGTGATGTTCGGCCGTGCCTTTCACTATGCCCTTGCAGCGCTCGGGCCGACTGGTCCGGATCACCTGATCGATATTCTGAAAAAAGACTTGGAGGCCAATATGGGACAGCTCGGCCTTGCCACCCTGGCGCAAGTTCGCAATTTGCCCCGGCGAGAGTTGACGTGATCGGCTCAGGCGGCGATGGCCGCCTCAAATCCAGAGAACGCCCCGTGCATTGGCCCAAGTGCCCGCCCATAACCCCAATGGAAAGCACCCGTGGCCAGCACCTGCAAGAACAAGGGAAACAAGCTTCGTCAGCACCAGGTCGGCAGGTGTTCGGAGGTCAGCACCCCCATCGGGCAGTTGACGAATTCCCGTGCCGCAATGGGCTCGCTTCGCATCAGACGCAGGTCGCCATGCCGAGAGTCCCTTGCAATCTTGCTATAACGCTCCACCAAGACATCCTCGGGTCCTTCAAGCACCTGAAAACAGTGCAACTCGTTGTGCAGCAGGTAGCCAGTCACATCGTCACGCAGATTGTTACGCCGCGACACCTCGACAAGACGCTCGATCTCGCCTGCCGACATTTTCCGGGTCAATTGGCTAGAGTAGACAATTCTGTGCATCGAGGCTCCTGTGAGGTTCAAGGTTGCAGCATCCCCCGCTTGAAGAGGAGACGCCGAGCGGCTCTGCGTAGGAGAATCTCATATCGCAAGTTGGAGGAGGCAGGTATCGTGCATCGGCTTAGGTTCCAGCTTCCTTTTACCTCCAAAAGGATAGGCCGCTATCCGGGCGAACCCGTTGAAAAAGTCCCGCTCTATCGGGAACGCCACATGGCCTCTGACGCCTCTGCGCCAAATGGGGGCGCTATCATGCAAAATGAGAGCGCAATCAGGCTGCAAAATACCCAGAACTACGAGTATACCGCGGGCCATCTAGCGCCTAACACGTCGCAAGACTGAGACTGACCTCGGGGGAAGACATGACCGACTTCAAGAAAATCCTCATCGCCAACCGCGGCGAGATCGCCATCCGCGTGATGCGTGCGGCCAATGAAATGGGCAAGAAGACCGTCGCGGTCTACGCCGAGGAGGACAAGCTGGGCCTGCATCGCTTTAAGGCGGATGAGGCATACCGGATCGGCGAGGGGCTTGGCCCGGTGGCCGCCTACCTGTCCATCGACGAGATCATCCGCGTCGCCAAGGAGTCGGGCGCAGATGCGATCCATCCGGGCTATGGCCTTCTGTCGGAGAATCCCGATTTCGTCGACGCCTGTGCCCGCAACGGCATCACCTTCATCGGCCCCAAGGCCGAGACCATGCGCGCCCTGGGCGACAAGGCCTCTGCCCGCCGCGTGGCGATCGAGGCGGGCGTGCCGGTCATCCCCGCGACCGAGGTGCTGGGCGATGACATGGCCGCCATCAAGAAAGAAGCGGCCGAGGTTGGCTATCCCTTGATGCTGAAAGCCTCCTGGGGCGGCGGCGGACGCGGCATGCGCCCGATCTTCTCCGAGGATGAGCTGGAGGAGAAGGTTCTGGAAGGGCGCCGCGAGGCCGAAGCCGCATTCGGCAACGGCGAGGGGTATCTCGAAAAGATGATCACCCGCGCCCGTCACGTGGAAGTGCAGATCCTGGGCGACAAGCACGGTGAGATCTACCACCTGTGGGAGCGGGACTGTTCGGTCCAGCGCCGCAACCAGAAAGTCGTGGAGCGCGCCCCTGCCCCCTACCTGACGGACGCCCAGCGCGAGGAACTGTGTGATCTGGGCCGCAAGATCTGCGCCCATGTGAACTACGAATGCGCGGGCACCGTCGAATTCCTGATGGATATGGAGTCGGGCAACTTCTACTTCATCGAAGTGAACCCCCGCGTTCAGGTGGAACACACCGTCACCGAAGAAGTCACCGGCATCGACATCGTTCAGGCCCAGATCCTGATCGCCGAGGGCAAGCCCCTGGCCGAGGCCACCGGCAAGGCGAACCAGTCCGAAATCCGCCTTAACGGTCATGCGCTGCAGACCCGTGTGACGACCGAGGATCCGCTCAACAACTTCATCCCCGATTATGGCCGCATCACCGCCTACCGGTCCGCGACCGGCATGGGCATTCGCCTGGATGGCGGCACGGCTTACGCGGGCGGGGTGATCACGCGCTATTACGACAGCCTGCTGACAAAAGTGACCGCCTGGGCGCCGACGCCGGAAAAGGCGATTGCCCGCATGGACCGCGCCCTGCGCGAATTCCGCGTGCGCGGGGTCTCCACCAATATCGCGTTCGTGGAAAACCTGCTGAAGCACCCCACCTTCCTCAGCAATGAATACACCACCAAGTTCATCGACGAGACACCCGAGCTGTTCCAGTTCGCCAAGCGTCAGGACCGCGGCACCAAGGTTCTGACCTACATCGCCGACATCAGCGTCAACGGCCACCCCGAGACCGAAGGTCGGCCAGAGCCAAAGCCCGGCCTCAAGGATCCGCGCCCGCCAAGGGTCGAGACCGGCAACCTGCCCTATGGCACCCGCAACCTTCTGGAGCAGAAAGGCCCGCAGGCCGTCGCCGACTGGATGAAGGCGCAGCGCCAACTGTTGATCACCGATACCACCATGCGCGACGGGCACCAGTCGCTCTTGGCGACCCGGATGCGGTCGATCGACATGATCAAGGTGGCCCCGGCCTATGCGCAGAACCTCTCCCAGCTGTTCTCTGTCGAATGCTGGGGCGGCGCGACCTTTGATGTGGCCTATCGGTTCCTGCAGGAATGCCCCTGGCAGCGCCTGCGCGATCTGCGCGAGGCGATGCCGAACCTGATGACCCAGATGCTGCTGCGCGGCTCGAACGGGGTTGGCTACACCAACTACCCGGACAACGTGGTGCAGTTCTTCGTCAAGGAAGCCGCCAAGGGCATCGATGTCTTCCGCGTCTTCGATAGCCTCAACTGGGTCGAGAACATGCGCGTCGCCATGGACGCCGTGAACGAGAGCGGAAAGATCTGCGAAGGCACCATCTGCTATACCGGCGACATCAACGATCCGGCCCGCGCCAAGTATGACGTGAAATACTACGTCGGCATGGCCAAGGATCTGGAAGCGGCCGGCGCCCATGTGCTGGGTCTCAAGGACATGGCGGGCCTTCTGAAACCCGTCGCCGCCCGCCAGCTGATCAAGGCCCTGAAGGAAGAAGTCGGCCTGCCGATCCACTTCCACACCCATGATACCGCAGGCGTGGCCGTGGCCACCATCCTCGCCGCTGCCGAGGCGGGCGTTGACGCGGTAGACTGCGCCATGGACGCCTTTTCCGGCAACACATCGCAGGCGACGCTGGGCACGGTGGTGGAGGCACTGCGCCACACCGATCGCGACACCGGGCTGGACATCGGATCGGTGCGCGAGATCTCGGACTACTGGGATGATGTGCGCGCACATTACGCGGCCTTCGAATCCGGCATGCAGGCGCCCTCCTCCGAGGTTTACCTGCACGAAATGCCCGGCGGTCAGTTCACCAACCTCAAGGCGCAGGCACGCTCCCTCGGGCTGGAAGAGCGCTGGCACGAGGTCGCCCAGACCTATGCGGATGTGAACCAGATGTTTGGCGACATCGTGAAAGTAACGCCGTCCTCAAAAGTGGTTGGCGACATGGCGCTGATGATGGTCAGCCAGGGCCTGAGCCGCGGCGAAGTCGAAGACCCGGCCACAGAAGTGTCGTTCCCGGATTCCGTGGTGGACATGATGCGCGGCAACCTTGGCCAGCCTCCGGGCGGCTTCCCGGAAGGAATCGTCGCGAAGGTGTTGAAAGGCGAAGCTCCCAACCTCGAGCGCCCCGGCAAGCACCTTGAGCCGGTCGATCTGGAAGCAACCCGCGCCGAGCTGTCACAGCAGCTGGAAGGCAAAAAGGTCGATGACGAGGATCTGAACGGCTACCTGATGTATCCCAAGGTCTTTCTTGATTACATGGGTCGCCACCGCGAATACGGCCCGGTGCGCACCCTGCCGACACATACCTTCTTCTACGGTATGGAACCCGGTGACGAGATCTCGGCCGAAATTGACCCCGGCAAGACGCTTGAAATCCGTCTGCAGGCTCTCGGTGAAACCGATGAAAACGGCGAGGTGAAAGCCTTCTTTGAGCTGAACGGCCAGCCGCGCGTGATCCGTGTGCCGAACCGGTTGGTGAAATCCACCACCGCAGCGCGGCCCAAGGCTGAAGCCGGCAACGCCAACCACATCGGCGCGCCGATGCCGGGCGTAGTGGCCTCTGTCGCAGCGCAGGTGGGCCAGCAGGTGCACGAAGGCGACCTTCTGCTGACCATCGAAGCCATGAAGATGGAAACCGGCCTGCACGCCGAGCGCGATGCGGTGGTCAAGGCAGTGCATGTTCAGCCGGGTGGACAGATCGATGCCAAGGATCTGTTGATCGAGCTGGAGTAAGACCACGTGTCGGATTAAACCAAAGGGCGCCCTCCACTCTGGAGCGGCGCCCTTTCTTTGCAAAGGTCAGCCTATCCCCGCCGCTTGATGAGGTCCGCCATCGCTGCGCCAATAAGGCTTGAGCCAAGTGCCGAAGGATGCGTGCGATCACGGTCGAAGTGTTCAGGCAACGGCGGGTCCAGCACATCCTCTGCATCCAGAAAAAACACACCGGCGCGCGTGGCCGCGAGCCGCGCGATGCGTCGCTCGATCTCTACCAGGCCAGGGCGGCACCCTTCGAAAGACCGTGTTTCGGGCGCGCGGTAGTAGCCAAGCCACAAAACCCGGGCGCCTTGCGCCTGCGCCCGTGAAATCAGATCCGGGATTGCCCCAACCTGCCCGTCATGTGAAATTAAGGCCTCAATCTCGCCTGCGCACCGCGTGCAACCACAGGAAAATCCCAGGTCATTGGCCCCGCCGTTCATCACCACCCAATTCCACGGCCCCTCCGGCAACTGATCAGGGATGCTGAGGCGCAACAGGGACGCCCCGTTGCCAGCGCGAACCTGCGCGCCAAAATTTGCGCGGCTCAGGACAGGTCGCTGCAGTTCCGCTGCGATGACGCTCCCGATATCCCGGCCGTCGGACCTGTTCCAGGCCATCACGGAGTCTCCGATCACCACAATGTCGGTATCCTGCCGCGGCGTCGGCGCACAGGAGGCAAGGATAGTTACAAACAGAACACTCAGCAGAACACGCAAGCCACAACCCCAATATCACGGACCCCTCCGATGGTGGGTCTGCCTTTCGCATTTTCAATGGTCCGCGTCGGGCCAGACCGTCACCCTGATGGCATCGGGAAATCGCATGACCTCGCGTGAGCATCGCTACATCGCGGCTTCACGCCTTCAAAAACCCTGCTATGCAATAGGTTCCAAAAACGAACTCAAGTATTGTTACGGCTCCACCGGGAGGAAATGCCGATGTTTGCTATCACGTCCATGTATGCCGGCGCAGCGGCGCTGATGTTTGTCTACCTGACGCTGGGCGTTAGTCGACAGCGGATCAGGCACAAGGTCTCAATCGGGGATGGCAACAACCGCGCCGTCCTGGTGGCAATTCGCGCCCAAGGCAATTTTGTCGAATACGTCCCCATCGGCCTGATCCTGATGGCTGCCGTCGAAAGCCGGGGCGCGCCCGAGCTGGCGGTTCATGCCCTTGGCGCGATGCTGATCGGCGGACGCCTCATGCATGCCATCGGGTTTACCAGACGTCCGCAAATCCTGATCCTGCGACAGGTCGGTATCGTGCTGAACCTCGTCATGCTGCTGGCTGCGGGGCTTGGTCTTCTCGCCCATGCCCTTATTTAGCTGTCAGACGTCTAGGTCCTGAGCTGATCTGATCTGAGGCAGCAGGTGCAGTTCGTGGATGGTCTTCACATAGATCGGAGCAGGCTGCGAGAGCACCGGACTGGCGCTCTCCATCTCTTCAGCAACCGCACCGGGCATCAGAACCTTGGCCAGCGCAATGGCCACGATCAAGGCAGCCATCCGGGCGAAATCCGACGGTTTCTTTCCTATCAACATCATTGGGCCTCCCTTGCGGCGATCTATATTACCGATTGAACGCACAACCGGGCACCTTCCGTCGCAAAAAAGGACAAGAATTTGCTAACGAGGTCCATTTTTTTGCTTGCAGCCCCCCCGCAGAATGAATATCTCACCGCTCACCGAATGGCAGCGCGGGCGTAGCTCAGGGGTAGAGCATAACCTTGCCAAGGTTAGGGTCGGGCGTTCGAATCGCCTCGCCCGCTCCATTTGGAACACTGAAAGGGCCGCCACATGGCGGCCTTTCGTGTTTCTGAGCGCAACATGTACCGGAACACAGGCAGATGACCTTGCGCGGAATCGCTGTTGCGATTAGGACTGTCCCCCAAGGAACAGAGCAGGAACGGCTCGCACGAGCCGATACAGGGGCATACACTACACGATGCTAACGTCAGTTGAACTCTGTGCAGGTGCAGGCGGGCAGGCTTTGGGGCTGGAGCGCGCCGGATTCGATCACACCGCGCTGGTCGAGATCGACAAGCATTGCTGCGCCACCCTGCGCCACAACCGCCCCGCCTGGAATGTTCTCGAAGAGGACGTGCGCGCCTTCAAGGAAGACGCCGCAGCCTACAAGGGCATCGACCTTCTGGCAGGCGGCTTGCCCTGCCCGCCCTTTTCAGTTGCAGGCAAGCAACTGGGCGAAAAGGATGAGCGTAACCTTTTTGATGACGCCATTGATATCGTCGATGCCACCCGCCCCCGCGCGGTGATGATCGAAAACGTGCGCGGCTTTCTGGACGCGGTGTTTCACGACTATCGCGAGAAACTGAAGGGGCAGCTTGCGAAACTCGGCTACGAGACCGACTGGCGCCTCTTGAATGCCTCGGACTATGGGGTGCCGCAACTGCGCCCGCGCGTCGCCATTGTTGCCTTGCGCAAGGAATACACCGATCAGTTCGCCTGGCCGGATCCCTTGCCTCACAATCCGCCAACGGTTGGGGAAACGCTGCTGGACCTGATGAAGGAACGCGGCTGGCGCGGGGCCGAGGACTGGGCGGCAAAGGCCGATGAGATCGCCCCCACCATCGTTGGCGGCTCCAAGAAACACGGCGGGCCGGATCTTGGCCCCACCCGCGCACGCCGTGCCTGGGCCGCGCTTGGCGTCGAAGGGCGCACCATCGCCTATGAGGCCCCCGATCCCTTTCACAACGACATGCCGCGCCTCACGGTGCGGATGGTGGCGCGCATCCAGGGCTTCCCAGACGCCTGGCATTTCACCGGTGCCAAGACCAACGCCTACCGCCAGGTGGGCAATGCCTTCCCGCCCCCGGTGGCCGAGGCGGTGGCCCGCCAGCTGAGGGCGGCGATTGCAAAGCCGAATCTGCGCGCGGTGCAGGCGTGAGTCGCAGTGCCGCCTATCCGGCCGCGCGCTCTTGAAATAAGCTCGTCTCCATGAAGCAGAACATTCCCGACAGCCTTGTCGATCCCGTCCATCCGGATTTCGGGATCCTGTTCCCCCTCGCCGATGAGATCACCACCCGCGCGGGCGGCAGCCTGGCGCTGGAATACGATGTGCCGCAGATGCTGCGCCAGTGCATCGACGATGTGATCATGACGCCCAAGACCGGGCGTCGCGCCTATGAGGAACTGGAAAAGACCGAAAAGACCTATATCGGCACAAGGGTCGAGATCGAGCTACGAGCGCTTCTGGGCTTGCAAAAGGGGCGGCTCGACACCCGGATCCAGGGCTATGATGTCGACATCAAGCACACCATGGGCAGCAACTGGATGATTCCTACCGAAGCGCTTGGAGAGGTCTGCCTCCTCGTCGCCGCCGACGAGGTACGCGCACGCTGCTATTTGGGCCTGATCAAAGCCCGCCCCGAATACCTGACGGCGGGGCAGAACAAGGACGCCAAACGCTCGGTCTCGGCCGAAGGGTTCCGGCATATCTACTGGCTGTTCCGCGACCACCCCTATCCGGCCAATTTCTGGCGCCCGCTGCCCGAAGAGGTGGTCCTGCGCATCTTTGCCGCCGAGACCGGCAACGCCCGCATGGCTGAACTGTTCCGGCAGGTGCAGCGCAGGCCGATCCCGCGCGACGTCTTAGAGGCAGTGGCCCAGCAAAAGGACTTCATGCGCCGGATCCGCTCGGACAAGGGACGCGGTGCTCGCGACATACTGGCCCGCGACGGGATCCTGCTGCTTTCGGGGCAATATGATTCCCAGCTAATCCGCGCGCTTGACCTGCCGCCCTGCCCGGCCAGCGCTTTTATCTCCTGCGAGCCGCAATCCGCGCAGCAGCGCAGTCTTGCAAGGCAAGCCGGCTTTGACCTGCCTCAGGCATAGACCTCTGCGAGGCGACTTGCAAAAAGCCTGCGTTTTTCCTCTTGCGCCTTGCGCCCGAACTTCCTAAATACCCGCCTACCGAATGGCAGCGCGGGCGTAGCTCAGGGGTAGAGCATAACCTTGCCAAGGTTAGGGTCGGGCGTTCGAATCGCCTCGCCCGCTCCATTCGAAACAAAGAGCCGTCCCAATGGGGCGGCTTTTGTTTTTGGCCACGGCTGCCCAGCCGGGGCACCAGAAATCGCCTGCGGGGATCACATTTTCCGCTTGCAGCCGTCCTGCCAATTTTCTAAAAGCCGCCTACCGAATGGCAGCGCGGGCGTAGCTCAGGGGTAGAGCATAACCTTGCCAAGGTTAGGGTCGGGCGTTCGAATCGCCTCGCCCGCTCCATTCGATACAAAAGGCCGTCCCAATGGGGCGGTTTTTGTGTTTCGTGCCTCTCGCCGCAGCCCCACACTTTTGATCAAATTCCTTTTGACGCAGGGACAAAAACCCGCCAATGCTTGCGCCAGCGGCATCGCGCCGCGCCACGTATCCCGCCCCGCGCGTTTCTTTAATTAAAGGAGTTCAGCCATGGCCCCTGTCATATATCCCACCACCAACCTGACCGCGACGGAGCAACTCTGCCTGGATCATGCCAAGGGAATCTACGTCTACGACAAGGACGGAAAGGAATACATTGAAGGGCTTGCGGGCCTGTGGTGCACCTCGCTGGGCTATGGCAACGCCGAAGTGATCGAGGCGATCACCGATCAGCTGACCAAGCTCTCCTTCTCGCACACCTTCGGCGGCAAGACCCACGAGCCGATCCAGGAGCTGGCCGAGAAACTGAAAGCCATGGTGCCGGTGGAGGATGCCTATTTCTTCTTCGGCAACTCGGGCTCGGATGCCAATGACACTCACTACAAGATGCTGCGTTATTACTTCAACGCCATCGGCAAGCCGGAAAAGCGTAAGATCATCACCCGCGAACGTGGCTATCACGGCGTCACCGTGGCGGCGGGCTCTTTGACCTCCCTGCCCGCGAACCTGGCGCATTTCGACGCGCCCGTTGAGGCGCTGCACATCCTGCGCTCGGACGCGCCGCATTACTATACGGGCCGCAAGGGCAATGAGACCGAAGCGCAGTTCGTGGACCGGATCATCGACAATCTGGAACAGCAGATCATCGCCGAAGACCCCGACACCATCGCCGCGATGATCGTGGAGCCGATCACCGGTGCTTCGGGCGTCATCGTGCCGCCCGAAGGCTATTATGAGAAACTCCAGGCGGTGCTGCGCAAGCATGGCATTCTGGTCTGGGCGGATGAGGTGATCTGTGGCTTTGGCCGCACCGGCGCCGATTTCGGCTGCACCACCATGGGCATCAAACCCGACCTCATGACTTTTGCCAAGCAGCTCTCCTCGGCCTATTTCCCCATCTCGGCATCGGTTATTCCCGGCTGGATGTACAAGGAAATGGTCGCCCCCTCGAACGAGGTCGGCGTCTTCGGCCACGGCTATACCTATTCCGGCCACCCCGCCGCCTGCGCCGCCGCCCTGAAAACGCTGGAGATCTACGAGCGCGACAATCTGTTCGGCCATGCCGCCGAGGTCGGCGATCACATGCAGGCACAGCTGCGCGAGATCTTTGAGGGTCACCCGCTGGTGGGTGAGGTGCGCGGCAAGGGTCTGATCGCGGCGCTTGAGCTGGTGTCGAACAAGACAACCGGCGCCAGCTTTGAAAAAGGTGCGGCCGGTGCGATGGCGCAGAAGCTCTGCGAGGAAAACGGCCTGATCCTGCGTGCGGTTGCCGGCAATGCGGTGGCGCTCTGCCCGCCGCT
>Ga0098070_100237_pt1 | contig 20714 bp, 18 predicted proteins | sample 28_taG_FD_75063 | JGI IMG/M metagenome (GOLD analysis project Ga0098070, IMG submission 75063) | Marine viral communities from Cariaco Basin, Caribbean Sea - 28_WHOI_OMZ | ecosystem: Environmental > Aquatic > Marine > Oceanic | place: Caribbean Sea: Cariaco Basin | collected 2014-11-12
AGAAGGGTTCAAGACGCGCCATCTGGGCGTCGGTCAGCCAAAACAGATCAGACATGTTCACCACTCGTTTTTCGGACCGTGAATCACGCCATCCCAAGGAAATCAATGGGTCCTGACCTTAGAACGCACACTGAAGCGTATGGATCTGCCTGCCTCGATCGTACGCGCCCGCGATGGTATCGAGGCCCTGCAAATCCTCGAAGGTGAAGCTCCGAACGCTTTGACCGACGGTCCCTTTTTCATTCTTCTCGATATCAACATGCCCCGCATGAACGGTCACGATTTCCTACAGGCTCTGCGCTCCAACGAGTCGATATCGGATCATCTGGTTTTCATGTTCACCACCTCGGACAATCCGACGGATGTCTCGCTCGCCTACAAACGGAATGTGAGCGGGTATTTCGTGAAACCTCAGGGCTCTGCCGAGTTGAAAAACGTGCTCACATCGCTGCACAAGTTCTGGGAAATCTGCATTCCACCGATCCCCTCTGCCCAGAGAGCCTGACTTCCTGCAATAGGGCCGTGCGCGCCGCGCGATGGAGCGCCCGTATGCCTAGACATCCCAGAACCGCTTCGTGTAATGCACAAATTCTTCCAGCTCGTCTTCACGCGGCTCGCGGCCGGTGAAGACGCGAAGGTATTGCGGCGTCATCTTCAGCCGGTGTTCATAGCTCTCGTTCGGCTCGGCCATATCGTATCCAAGCTGCATGTAATAGAGCACCTTGGCCCGCGTCTGGGCCTCCAGTTCGGGGTAGTCAAACCGCTCGAACATTTCGCTCAGGGCCGCGACCCTGCGCGCATCAGACCGGTCCAAGAGGCTTCGCACCTTTCCCGAGCGGCGCGCCCAGTCGCGAACCGCAAAATCGAGCGCCGTATTGAACAGGTCTGGGTCGGCAATACAGTGAAAGACATTCAGAACGGCGCCGGTGATCGTCTTTGCCGGGGCTTCAGCCTGCGCGACCATTGCGGCGGTATTGGTTTGCTCCCACGACGTCAACAGCGCATCCAGCAGATCCTGGCGCGATTTGAAATACCAGTAGAAGGAAGAGCGTGACACGCCCATCCGCTCCGCCAGCGCCAGCACCTTGACCCGCTCCACCCCATCACTGATCAGCACATCCATTGCCACATTCAGCCAATCCGCGCGGGTGACTTTGACGTTCCCCGTCAAAGGCTCGGCTGTGGGATCATCCCGGTGAAGGATCGGTTTTGTGGGCATGTGCGGAACACCTCGTGACATTGGCCAAAACGGCGTGCGAAATATCCTGCGGCGGTGCGCGCCCCTTGTCCACCGCATTTGGCGCCGTCCACCATTTGCTTTGGTCTCGGGGAGCGATTGCATGTAATAACAACAGGTCTTGGCCCGTTGGGCAGGTCGACCTGCTCTTTCGTGACATCCCTGCGATGCAACATCGCCCCGACCACCATTAGGCCGAGCCAGCAAAGTCCGGTCTACACCTGCGAACTTGGCCGTTCCCTGATCGCCGCTTGCCAGGCCAGGGTGGCGCCGTTGGCTTCGGGCACCCGCATCTGGATCACGCGGGCAAAGTCCACAAAGACGAAGGCCGAGATATCCGCCAGGGTGAAATGATCGGTTGCAAGGAATGGGCTTTCCTTCAACCGTTCCTCCAGAAGGTCAAAGAACCGCGCAGTTCGGGCCTTGCCGCGTTCCGCCAGCGCCGGGATCTGCGCATAGTGATCCGGGCCGGGAATGGCGCGGTTCTGGAACGCGGGGTGCGTATTGCGCAGCGCCTCGGCAATCGGCGCGCCGCCCTGCTGTTCGACGATGGAATTCCACATCAGAACCAGCCCCTTTTCATCCGGGTTCCGCCCCATCAAGGGCGGTTCGGGATAGGAGGCTTCCAGATAGGCGGCAATGCCCAGGTTCTCGGTCAGCACGCTGCCCGCGTCGGTGACCAGCACCGGGATCGTTGCGCGTGGGTTCACCTCCAGAAAGGCTGGATCCAGCTGTTCTCCCTTGGCGATGGATATATCATGGGTTTCGGGGTTCAGACCCTTTTCGGCAATGAACATGCGCGCCCGGCGCGGATTGGGCGCGGTAGAGCAATCGTAGAAAATCATGGCAGCCTCCCTAAAGCTGCCCCCAGCCTAGGGGCCGGAGGACAGGTCAGGCCAGCATGACGGCGCGTCGCGGACGGTTCAGGCGTCGCGGCGGTAAATGAAGCAGCGCCCCTCGACCGCGCCTTCGGGCAGCGGCATCTCCCGCAGCGCCTCGAAATACATCCGGTCCGAAGACACCATCAGACCGCCCACTGCCAGCAAAGGTTCGATCAGAGGCGACACCAGCCGGGCAAAGGCATCGTTTTTTTCGCGATTGTGCCCGCCAAGATCCGCATGAATCAAACTGGCCGTCGCGCCGAACCGGTCCAGCGCTGCGGGGAGCGTTTCGCGCACATCCCCGAGAATCGTCAACTCTTCGGGCGGGGTGCTGTCGGGGTGCGAGGCAACGGCGCGTTCAAAGACGTAGATGTCGCGCCCCGAGATGTTGTGCTTCATGTGATGATAGGTGCGCCCATTGCCGAGGCCCAACTCGAACACAGGCCCGCCCATGTTCGACGTTTCGGAAATCGCATGATCGAGACAGGCCCGCTGAGACACCATGCGGTCGATAAATAGGTCCAGACGGGTGCTCATGATGAGGTCTCCTTACCGTACATGGCCGCGAAGCGGCCCATTTTCTGCAGATGTGTCAGAGTTTTCTGCAAATGTGTAGAGATTACAGAAAAGTGAGCGCCAATCCCGTCGGCGCGACGCTCCGACGCGTCATAATTCCCGCACCTTGTGACGCTATTGGCGATTGGGGGTTTGACTAGAGCGCATGGCCCGCGCGATGGTGGGGAAAAAGTGGGACACGGGAAGATAATGACGCGATATCGCCGGATCAAGAGCGGGGGCCACTGAATGACTCCCCTGCTGTCAGTCGAGGGCCTCAGCATCGGCTTTGGCCGGGATGAACCCGTTGTGCGTGACGTCAGCTTTGATGTCGCGCCCGGCGGAACCCTGGCTCTGGTGGGCGAAAGCGGCTCGGGCAAGACGATCACCTGCCGCGCCGCCCTGCGCATCCTGCCGCGCGCCGCGCAGATCCGGTCTGGCAAGATTACTCTCAACGGCGGCAAGGCGCCCCTGGACCTTCTATCACTGTCGGAACGGCAGATGCGCAACGTCCGCGGAAATCGAATCGCGATGATCTTTCAGGAACCGATGCGGTCCCTGTCGCCGCTGCACAGGATCGGCAATCAGGTCTCTGAGGTTCTGTGGCTGCATGGCCGCAAAAGCGAGGCAGAGGCGCGCAGGGAAGTGCTGGAATGTTTCGAGCGTGTCGGCTTCCCGGAACCCGAGCGCACCTACAATTCCTACCCGTTCGAACTGTCCGGCGGCATGCGCCAGCGGGCCATGATCGCCATGGCGATGGTGGCAAAACCCGACCTTCTGATCGCGGATGAGCCGACAACCGCACTGGATGTGACAACACAGGCGCAGGTTCTGGGGTTGATGAAGGAACTCCAGCGCGACACCGGCATGGCGATGATCCTGGTTACCCACGATCTGGGCGTGGTTGCAAACATGGCCGAGGATGTCGTGGTAATGCACAAGGGCCGCGTGATGGAGGCGGGCCCCGCAGCGCCGCTCCTGTCCGATCCAGCCCATGCCTACACCCGCGCGCTGATAGAGGCTGCACCCAAGATCCCCGCCGCAACAGAACCCGTACCACCCGAGCCCAAGGAGGATCTGATCCTCGAGCTGAAATCGGTTTCCAAGACCTACACCTTACGTGCCGGAAAAGGCTGGGCGCCGCCCACCTATATTCACGCCTGCCGCGGCGTGGACTTCAAACTGCCACGCGGCAAGACGCTGGCCATCGTCGGCGAAAGCGGCTCGGGCAAGACCACAGCAGCGCGGATCGCGCTGGGGGCCGAGCCTCCTGATCCTGGTGGTGAGGTTTTGTTCCGCCCGGATCCTGACGGCGAAACCGTCAAGGTGCACCAGATGGACCGGGCCGCCCGCACGGCCTTTCAGCGCGAGGCGCAGATGGTGTTTCAGGACCCCTATTCCTCGCTCAGTCCGCGGATGCGGATCCTTGACACGATGGTTGAGCCGCTCGAAATCCACCGCATTGGCACCCCATCCGAACGCCGGGACAGGGCCGCGAAGATGTTGCAGACCGTGGGTCTGGGGCCGGAGATGCTGCAACGCTACCCCCATGCCTTTTCCGGCGGGCAACGCCAGCGCCTGTCGATCGCCCGCGCCCTGATGCTGGATCCCGCGCTCATCGTCTGTGACGAGCCGACCTCGGCGCTGGACGTGTCCGTGCAGGAACAGATCCTGCGCCTGCTGGAAGAGATCCAGGAACAGCAGGGGCTGTCCTATCTCTTTATCAGCCACGATCTGGCCGTGGTGGCGCGGATCGCCGACGAGGTGGCCGTGATGCGGCGGGGGTTGATCGTCGAACAGGCCCCGCCCGAAACCCTGTTTCACAATCCCCAGCACCCCTACACCAAGGCGCTGATCGCGGCGCAGCCCGAACCTGACATAGCCCGCCCGATCAATCTGGATCTGGTGGCACAGGGGGCCGGCGCGCCGGACAGCTGGCCGGAACACTTCAGATTTACAGGTTCCGAAGCGCCGCCACTGGTGCTTTTGGAACCCGGACACAAGGTACGTTGTCATGTTTGATGCAAAGAAAGCCGTTTTGCGAACCGCTCCGAAAACCCTGTTGGCCATGGCCTTTGCAGCCGCTCTGACGCCGTTTGCGGCGCTGGCAGAGGCACTGCCGCCGCTGACCGAAAGCACCTTCTGGAAACAGGAGGTGGATGCCGGTGACCTGCCCCCAGTGGCCGAGCGTATTCCCGATGCTCCGCTTGTGATCGATCTGGCGGCCAAGGGGCGCGCATTCGGCGTGCAGGGCGGCGCGCTCAACACCATGGTGACCCGCTCAAAAGACATCCGGCAGATGGTCGTCTACGGCTATGCCCGCCTTGTCGGTTACGATGCGGACTACAAACTGCAGGCCGATATCCTGAAGGCCTACGAGGTCGAGGACAACAAGCGCTTTACGCTGCATCTGCGACCGGGACATCGCTGGTCGGATGGATCTCCGTTTACCTCGGCCGATTTCAGGTACTGGTGGAAGGATGTGGCGAACCATCCGCTCCTCAGCCCCTCTGGGCCTCCAGATTTTTTGCGCGTCGAGGGAGAATTGCCCGAGGTTTCCTTCCCGGATGAGACCACCGTGGTCTTTGAGTGGAACCACCCCAACCCCGGCTTCTTGCACCATCTGGCGCAGGCGCGCCCACCCTTCATCTACCGCCCGGCAGCCTATCTGAAACAGTTCCACGCGGATTATGCGGACCCTGAATCACTGGCCGAAGAGGTGGATTACGCCCGCGTCAAAAGCTGGGCAGCGCTGCACAACAAATACGACAACATGTACAAGTTCGACAATTTCGAACTGCCCACCCTGCAGCCCTGGATGAACGCCACTGCCGGCAAAAAGATCCGCCAGATCTTTGTACGCAACCCCTATTATCACCGCATCGACTCAAAGGGTGTGCAACTGCCCTATATCGATACTGTCGAGATGGAGATCGTCTCAGGCGGGCTGGTGGCCGCCAAGTCCAACGCCAGCGAAGCCGATCTGCAGGCGCGTGGTCTGGGCTTTCGTGACATCCCGATCCTGCGCAAGGGCGAGGCCGATGGTGGCACCTACAAGACCTACCTCTGGGGCACCGGCACCGCATCGCAGATCGCTATCTATCCGAACCTCAACGTGAACGATCCGGTCTGGCGCGCCGTTCTGCGCGATGTGCGCGTGCGCCGTGCCCTGTCGCTGGCCATCAACCGCGCGGCTGTCAACAAAGCACTCTATTTCAAACTCGCCAAGCCCGGTGCCATGACCGTGCTTGAGCAAAGCCCGTTTTTCGATCCGGCCCTGCGCGAGGCCTGGGCTCAGTTCGATCCGGATCTGGCCAACAAACTCCTCGATGAGGCGGGCCTAACGGAAAAGGACGGCTATGGCATCCGCAAGTTGCCCGATGGGCGCCCGATGGAGTTGATTGTCGAGACCGCAGGCGAGCGGCAGGAGGTCGAGAACGCCTTGCAGATCATCACCGACGACTGGCGTGACGTGGGTGTTAAACTGGTGATGCGCCCGCTCGATCGTGACATTCTGCGCAACCGGGTCTTTTCGGGCACGACGGCGGCCTCGGTCTGGTATGGCTGGGACAATGGCATCCCGCAGCCCTATACATCGCCCGCCTATCTGGCGCCCACCGATCAGGTCTTCCTGGCCTGGCCCAAATGGGGACAGTACCACCAGACGGGCGGCGAAGCCGGGGAAGCACCCGACATGGAACCTGCCAAGCGCCTGCTGGAGCTGCTGCATGACTGGGAAATCGCCACCACGGACGAGGAGCGTACCGCCGCCTGGCGCGCTATGCTGAAGATCCACGCAGATCAGGTCTATGGCATCGGTCTGGTCGCAGGGGCACCACAGCCTGTGGTGGTGTCGAACCGACTGCGCAACGTGCCCGAGCGTGGCATCTGGGCCTGGGATCCCGGCGCTCATTTCGGCGTGCACCGCATGGACGAGTTTTTCTTTGAGGACGGCCAAGGCTGATGGAGATCCTACGATTCGCCATCTACCGCTTTGGCACCATGCTGCTCACGCTGTGGGTGGTGTCGGTGCTGGTCTTTGTCATCATCAACCTGCCCCCCGGCGACTATCTGTCGAACCAGATCGCCGAACTGCGCGCCAGCGGTCAGACGGCCGGCGTGGAAAAGGCTGAGTTCCTACGGCGCGAATATGCGCTCGATAAGCCTCTTTGGCAGCAGTATTTCATCTGGGTCGGCTTCCTGCCGGGACCACACGGCTTCTCGGGCCTGATCCAGGGAAATTTCGGCTGGTCCTTCGAATTCGATCGCCCCGTTGCAGAAATCGTCGGCGACAGCCTTTGGTTGACCGTGCTAGTGAATCTGGCCGCCGTGCTGTTCGTCTATCTCGTTGCCCTGCCGCTGGGGGTTCTGGCGGCCGCACGTTCGCGCACCTGGGTGGATTACACCTCGGCCTTTGTCGGCTACATGGGTCTTGCCACGCCAAACTTCCTCTTGGCGCTGATCCTCTTCTACTACGGCCACCGCTGGTTTGATCTGCCCATCGGCGGGCTGATGGACCCGGTTTACGAGGGTGAGCCGATGAGCTGGGACAAGGTGAAATCGATCCTCATTCACCTGATCGTGCCCACATTCGTGATCGGCACCTCCGGCGCTTCGGCGATGATGCAGCGCCTGCGTGCCAATATGCTCGATGAATTGGGCAAACCTTATGTGGAAACCGCCATCGCCAAGGGTATGGCCCCCTCGCGCATGTTGGCGAAATACCCTTTGCGCGTCGCCTTCAATCCCTTTGTGGCCGACATCGGCAACCTGCTGCCGTCAATGGTATCGGGTTCGGTTCTGGTTTCGGTCGTTCTGGGACTGCAAACAATCGGCCCGGACCTGCTGCAGGCGCTGAAATCGCAGGACATGTTCCTGTCGGCCTTCATCCTGATGTTCGTTGCCCTTCTAACGCTGATCGGCACAATGATTTCCGACGTGCTGCTGGTCCTTCTGGATCCGCGCATCCGCTACGAGGGACGTGACGCATGAGCCAGCTTCCCGACGGTCGCTACGTCGACGACGCCCCCTACGATCCCGAGCAATCCATCCGCGAGCTGGAGCGCAAAGATCTGGACGCCCCCAACTGGGTGCTGATCTGGCGCAAGTTCAAGACCCACCGGCTGGGCCTCATTTCCGGCGCGTTTTTGTTGTTCTGTTACCTGATGCTACCATTCGTCGGCTTCATCGCGCCTTATGGGCCGAACCAGCGCCATAGCGAGCATCTCTATTCGCCGCCACAGAGCATCAACTTCTTCCATGAGGGCGAATTCCTTGGTCCGTTCATCTATCCGATGACATCCGAGGCCAACATGGAAACCTTCCAGTGGGAGTTCAAACCGGACTACGACAATCCGCAGCCGCTGAAATTCTTCTGCGAGGGCAGCCCCTACCAGATTGCCGGGCTGATCCCCGCGAATACGCATCTGATCTGTGCGCCCAGCGCCGATATGCCGTTCTTCCTGTGGGGATCAGACCGGCTGGGTCGTGACGTCTTCAGCCGCATTCTTTATGGCGCGCAACTGTCGCTCACTGTGGGTCTGATCGGCATCACCGTATCCTTCGTTCTGGGCATCTTTTTCGGCTCTGTCGCAGGTTATTTCGGGGGGCGGATTGACTGGGTGATCAACCGCGTGATCGAGATCCTGCGCAGCCTGCCAGAGCTGCCCCTTTGGTTGGCGCTTTCGGCCGCCGTGCCCTCGAACTGGTCGCCGGTGGCGGTTTTCTTCATCATTTCGGTGATCCTTGGCATCCTGGATTGGCCGGGACTTGCGCGATCAGTACGTGCCAAGTTCCTGTCGCTGCGCGAAGAGGAATACGTGCGCGCCGCCGAGATGATGGGCGCCACATCGGGCCGGGTGATCCGCAAGCATCTGTTGCCGAATTTCATGAGCCACCTGATCGCCTCGGCCACGCTGTCGATCCCGGCGATGATCCTCGGGGAAACCGCACTGTCCTTTCTCGGGCTTGGCCTGCGTGCGCCTGCGGTCAGCTGGGGCGTGATGCTGAACGATGCGCAGAACCTCGCCAATATCGAGATCTACTGGTGGACCGCCATTCCGATGCTACCTATCGTCGTGGTGGTACTGGCCTTCAACTTCCTTGGCGATGGGCTGCGTGACAGTTTGGACCCCTACCAGCAATGACCCTGATTTCCGCCCTGCCCGATCCCGCCAGCTACAGTATCATTGGCAGCGGGGTCTGGCCTTCGGCCTTTGCGGTGACCGAGCTGGCCAATGCCAGCGTCGCCGCCGTCGGGGTCGAGCTGGCCCACTTCATGAAGGCCGCGGACCTCGCGGACACGCCGCCTGCGGTAACCGTGGATCAACGGCTTGCCTCGCTCTGGTTCGGCTACAGTTTTCGCGCCAAAGGCTGGGAAATGCCCTCTCTCTGGGATCCCATTGCAGGCGACTACCCTTGCGCCGACGGCTGGATTCGCCTGCACACCAACCTGCCGCACCACCGCGCCGCTGCCCTTGCTGCACTTGGCTGCGCAGGCACGCCCGAAGCGGTACGTGCGGCTGTTGCCACCTGGTCAGGAGATGATCTGGAGCGCGCGATCGTCACGGCTGGGGGCGTGGCGGCAACCATGCGCAGCCGTGATCTGTGGCAGTCACATCCACAAGGCATGGCCGTTTCCTCCGAGCCGCTGGTGCAGTGGACCGCGCCGCGAGATGTTCGTCCGCGTGCCCTCCCGAATGCGACCGAGGCACGGCCACTGGCGGGGCTCAAGGTGCTGGATCTCACCCGCGTTCTGGCCGGACCGATTGCCACACGTACCCTGGCGGGCTTCGGCGCCGAGGTGCTGCGGATCGACCCGCCCGGCTGGGACGAACCCGGCGTGATCCCCGATATCTCTCTGGGCAAGCGCATGGCCATGCTCGACCTCAAAAGCCCAAAAGACCGCAACCGGTTCGAAGCGCTCCTTGCCGGGGCCGATGTGCTGGTCCACGGCTATCGCCCCGGTGCCCTCAAGGATCTGGGATACGGCCAGCAGATGCGTGACCAGCTTGCCCCGAACAGGGTGGAAGTCACGCTCAATGCCTATGGCTGGACAGGTCCCTGGGCACGGCGGCGCGGCTTTGACAGCTTGGTTCAGATGAGTGCCGGCATCGCCGATACGGGCCGCGCCTGGGCCAAAGCGGACAAGCCGACCCCCCTGCCGGTGCAGGCACTGGATCATGCCACGGGCTACCTGATGGCCGCAGCCGTCCTGTCGGCCCTGCGCGAGGCGATTCAGCACGGCAAAACGCCTCAGGCGCGCCTGTCGCTTGCCCGCACAGCCGAGCTTCTGGCCAGCCTAGGCCCCTCGGCAACCGGAGCGCAGATCACGAAAGCTGAGGATGCGGACTACGCCCCCGCCATCGAAAGTTCTAGCTGGGGATCAGGATTGCGGCTTAAACCGCCCCTCGCGCTTGCGGGAACGCAGATGCACTGGGATCTGCCTGCCGCAAAGACCGGTTCCTCCCCCGCACAGTGGAAGGCTTGATACCCTTTGCGTCCGGGCGCTGACGCGCCGCGCACCTGCGCGGCGCCCGGCCCAACCTCAAGCGGAGCGCGCTTGTGCGGTCGGGCGCGAGGCGGGTGCGGACCTGCACTCAACTGCCGCCAGCGCCCCCTTCCGCGCTTAACGGTCGTCGCTTGGCCCCCCGTTCACGTCCAGCAGATCCTCGTCGATCGCCGCCTGTACTGCGCCTGTCACAGCTTCTTTTTTCTGCGGCGTCATGCCGTCCGCCTGATCCTCAGCAAGTCGCACCGTTACTTCACGGTGTGCGAACTTGATGCCTTCACGTTCGAACAGCTGGCGGATTTCTTCGTAGACCTTCTTGCGCACCAGCCATTGATCGCCGGGTTTGGTCATAAACTTGACCCGGATGATCATCGCCGAATCCTGCATCTCGATCACACCCTGCGACTTCAGCGGCTGGATGAAATTGTCGCCGATCACCGGATCGCTGAGCAACTGCTGGCCCAGCTTCTTGATCAGCTTGCGCACTTTTTCCACGTCGGTGTCATAGGTCACGCGCAGGGGCAGTTTCATCATTACCCAGTCGCGCGAATAGTTGGTCAACACCCGGATTTCGCCAAAGGGGATCGTGTGCAGCGCACCCAGATGATGGCGCAGCTGGAAGGACCGGACCGAGATCTTCTCGACCGTGCCCTTCACATCGCCGATGTCGATGTATTCGCCCTTGCGGAAAGCATCATCAACCAGAAAAAAAGCCCCCGAGAAAATGTCGCGCACAAGCGCCTGTGAGCCGAAACCCACCGCCAAACCAACGACACCGGCACCAGCAAACAGGGGGCTCACGTTTATGCCCAGTTCCAACAATACGATCAGAATGATCGAGACCAGCACCACCGCCAGGATGGCGCCCCGGAACAATGGCAGGAGTGTTGCAAGGCGGCTGGCACCGCCTGCGCCGCCCTCATCGCCGAGCTCCGCCTCCGTCTGATCGCCCACCTCCTCATCGATCTTTCCATCGATCCAGATCCGGGCGACATTGTAGACAATGTATCCGATGAAGAGGATCACCACGATATCGTAGAACCGGTCGATGGCGGAATCCTCGATCCAATCGATATCCGGATTCCAGACATAGAACAGAGCCACCGCACCCATCACAAAGGCCAGAATGCCTGCAACCCGCCGCGCGAGGTCTTCAAAGCTGGCGATGGGGTGGCGCCTCAGGACCGGGGCAGCCATCTCTTCTGCCTCTTCTTGCCCCTCGCCTTCCTCGCCATCACCGACTTCAGCGCTGCTTTGCTGGGGCAGGCCCCGCCTGCTCGCATAGACTTCGATCCCGTAGTTGATGACACCGTAGACCACCAGGATTGAGGTCAAGACCAGATAAGTGCCCATCATCAACGGAATGGACATCTCCCGCTCCAGAACCAGATCAAATGCCAGTTGCAACCACCCAAAGGCGATATAGGCCGCAACGGCCGGAGCCCAGGCCACAGAAAGGACGCGGAGCAGCCAGGAGCATTCCTCCGCCGGACGCCCTGCGCGGATTGCGCTGGTGATGGCGCGGGCGTTGAAGGCCACCAGCGCCAGATTCCCCACCACGCCCAACAGCGCCAGCCCACCATAGACCACCGCATAGACGTTGTAATTGAGGCCAAAGTCCCCCACCCATGACGCGAAGATCAGCGTCGCAATGTCATAGGTGGCCAGTACTGACGCCCATATATAGAGCCGCTTGGCATCCCGGTCCGAAAACACCGGTATCCGATACTGGCTAAGGTAGGGCGACAGCACCATGCGCCAGAGATCGGAAATGGTCCGCGACAGGAAGAAGGCCGTGTAAATGGCCAGAACCGTAAACCGGATCGAGGCATCGCCGGACGAGCCGAATATCAGGAAAGAGGCCAGAAGCGCGACGACCATTGCAAAGATCGTTCCGCCGATGCCCATGAGAAACCGAAACACCAGAAACGGCATCTTTTCCCTGTAACCTTGCGGCTGCTCTTTGGAGCGGGCGACCACATAGTGCACCGCAAACCGCTTTCCGTAGATCTCACCGGCCAGCCAGCGCCCAAGCAGCAGGAACAAAAGGCTCCAGAACAGAAGCTCCACATAAGTCATGATTCGCCCGTCCGGGCTGGTCTGACGCAGGATGTATTTCATCTCGAAGATGGAATAAGGCAATGCTTCCAGTCTGCTGCGCAGCTCATCCCGGAAGATATCCATCTCCGACTGGGCCTTCATCAACATCGAGGCGCCTTCCATCTTGTCAGATGCCGCACCCGCCTTGTCTGGACCACCCGCGCCATCCAGGCGGGTGCCACTGCCATCCACGATGATCACCCCAACGCCTTTTTCCGCCGCCAGTTCTATTGCCCGCGCAAAGGGATCTTTCTCATCCGCCGCGCTGGTATCTGGGGTGGCCTGACTGCTCGCCTGTCCATAGAGCAGTGTTTGCGCCTGCGAGGCGCCCGGGACCAAGACCCAGATCGAAAAGAAAAACGCGAAGGCGGGGACAACTCGGCCGAACAGGCGAAGAGTGCGCAAAATCATGATAGGAAGATCCTCGTAAATCTGCCCCGGAGGTTAGCCAGCCCCCACCAAAGGTGCAATTGCCCGCGCGCAACACTGGAGCAGAGTTTGATGCCCCCGCCGGTGACTCTTGCGCTGGTGCATGGCATTTTCCCTCCAATCGGCACCATATCGACCAATCGCCCTTGATTTCAGCGTCTGGCTATTGCACCACCCCTATGTTCCACCTGTTTCGGGCAACCCAATGAAAGACCAGACCAGCGCAATGCCCGAGAGGGACAGCGGCACACGCGGCCCGCGTGTCATGCTCTACAGCCATGACACATTCGGGCTGGGTCATCTGCGCCGCTCGCGGGCACTGGCCGGTGCAATCACAGCTGCGGGTCCCTCGGCGTCGGCGCTGATCCTGACCGGATCACCCGTGGCGGGGCGCTTTGCCTTCCCCAGCCGCGTCGATCACATGCGCCTGCCCGGCGTGATCAAGCGCAGCGACGGCAGCTATGCCTCGCGCACCATGGGAATGAGCATTGAGGAAACCACCGAGCTGCGCGCCGGGCTGATCCGCTCAATGGCCGAGCAGTATGACCCCGACGTTCTGATCGTCGACAAGGAGCCAACAGGCTTTCGCGGAGAGTTGATGCCAGCCCTCAACAGCCTGCGCAATCGGGGCCGATGCAAACTGGTCTTGGGTCTGCGCGATGTGCTGGATGAGCCCGAGGTGCTGGCAGCGGAATGGGAGCGCAAGAATGCCGTTCCGGTCGCTGAAGACTACTATGACGAGATCTGGGTTTATGGGCTGCGCTCGGTTTATGATCCGACACAGGGGCTGGAGCTGTCCCAGGACGCCCGCGCCCGCATGCACTGGACCGGCTACCTGCGCCGCGATCTGAGTCAAGGCGGGGAGCCACCACAGCAGCCTTATGTCCTGATCACCCCCGGTGGTGGCGGTGATGGTGCGATGATGGTGGATCTGGTGCTGTCCGCTTATGAACAGGATCCAGACCTCAATCCCCGCGCCGTGCTGGTCTATGGCCCCTTCCTTTCAGGTGACACCCGCGACGCCTTCGAGGCCCGCGTTGCCGCTCTAAACGGCCGCGTGACCTCTGTGGGCTTTGAAAGCCGGATCGAAACCCTTTTTGCCGGGGCTTGTGGCGTCGTCTGCATGGGGGGCTACAACACCTTCTGCGAAGTCCTGTCCTTTGACAAACCCGCAGTGATCGTCCCCCGTACCACCCCCCGGCTGGAACAATGGATCCGCGCCAGCCGCGCCGAAGAGCTGGGCCTCGTCGCCATGCTGGACGAAAACCGCGACGGCTGGACGCCCGAGGCCATGATCCGCGCCATCCGTGCGCTAAAGGATCAACCCTGTCCCTCGGCCGCCTTTGGTGCGGGGTTTCTGGACGGGCTGGACTATGTCACCCACCGGGTCAGCGCATTGTTGGAGCACGCGCCAAGAAAGGCCGCTGAATGAGTCCTGTCCGCCCGCCGCTTGCGGTTCTGGTCAAAGGCTGGCCGCGCCTGTCGGAAACCTTCATCGCGCAGGAACTGGTCGCGCTTGAAGCAGTCGGTCATGCGTTCGAGATCTGGTCCCTGCGCCATCCCACGGATGTGAAACGCCATCCGCTTCACGAGCGCCTGCAGGCGCAGGTCAACTACCTGCCGGAATACCTTTACCAAGAGCCGGAGCGCGTTTGGCGCGCTCGCGAAATCGCAAAAACCCTGCCCGGCTACAGAAAAGCATGGCGGATCTGGCGCGCCGATCTGCGCCGCGACCCCAGTCGCAACCGCATCCGCCGCTTTGGTCAGGCCTGCGTGCTGGCGGCCGAGATGCCGGACAGCGTGCTAGGCCTATACGCCCATTTCCTCCATACGCCGTCGTCCGTGGCGCGCTATGCGGCGATCATGCGCGGTCTGCCGTGGAGCTTTTCGGCCCATGCAAAGGATATCTGGACCTCTCCCGATTGGGAGATCCGCGAAAAGCTCTCCTCGATCGATCACGGCGCCACCTTTGGCGCCACCTGCACCGCCTTTGGCGCAAGACACTTGCAGGACATGTCCGACGATCCAGCACGCATCGATCTGATCTACCACGGCCTTGATCTCAGCCGCTTTCCGTCTCCGCCAGAGCGAGTCTGGCGCAAAGCGCATGATCCGCTGCACCTGATGTCCGTCGGTCGCCTTGTAGAAAAGAAAGGTTTCGACCGTCTGATCGAAGCGCTAGCGCTGCTACCGGCGGGGCTTGACTGGCACTGGACCCATATCGGCGGTGGTGGGCTTGGTGATCTGTTGCAGGGCATGGCGACGGATGCGGGCGTTGCCGACCGCATCACCTGGCGCGGCGCCTGTGATCAGCCCGAAGTGATCGACGCCATGCGCGAAAGCGACATCTTCGTTCTGCCCAGCCGCGTCGCAGCAGACGGCGACCGCGACGGGCTGCCGAACGTGCTGATGGAGGCCGCGTCCCAGCGGCTGCCAATCTTGTCGACGCCCGTCTCGGCCATCCCCGAGTTCATAGACAGCGGTACGCATGGTCTGCTGAGTGACGACGCGCCCGAAGCGCTGGCCGCCGCGATCTGCGACATGGCCAATACCCCCGAGAAGACCGCAACCATGGCCGAGGCCGCCCTGATGCGCCTGCGCCAGGAGTTCGGCATGGATCCCGGCATTGCGCGCCTGTCAGAACGGCTCACCTCCATGCTGAACGGCGCATGACCGGCGGCACTGGCAAACGCATCGCCTTTTATGCGCCGATGAAATCGCCGCGCAGCCCGGTGCCCTCGGGGGACCGTGAAATTGCCCGCAATCTGATGAATGTCATCGCCGCAGGCGGCGCACGGGTCGATCTGATGAGCGAGCTGCGCATCTATGACAAGGCGGGCAATGCCGAGCAGCAGGACGCACTGCGCGCTGCGGCCCGGCAGGAGGTTCGGCGCCTTTTGGATAAGATGCTGACCGTGGATCTGTGGGTCACCTACCACAACTACTACAAGGCGCCTGACCTGATCGGTCCCGAAGTCGCCCGTGCGCGCGCCATTCCCTATGTACAGATCGAAAGCACCCGCGCCATGAGCCGCCTCACCGGCCACTGGGCGGGTTTTGCCCAGTCAGCCCATGACGCAGCCGATGCCGCCGATGTCATCTTCTACTTCACGGCCAATGACCTCATCACGCTTGAGCGCGAACGCCACGGCGCTCAGGCCCTCGTTCATTTGCCGCCGTTCCTGCCGCAATCCGAACTGCCGCCCCCTTCAACCCTTCAGGGCCATATGCTGAGCGTGGGCATGATGCGCGCCGGGGATAAACTAGCCTCATACCGCATCATCGCGGACACGCTGTCGCATCTTGACGGTGACTGGCGGCTAGAGATCGCAGGCGATGGCCCCGCCCGAGCAGAAGTCGAAACCATGATGGCGCCTTTTGGCCGACGCGTGCATTTCCTCGGACAGCTCGATCGGCAGGCACTTGGTGCGGCCTACGCCCGCGCGGGGCTGTTCTTGTGGCCCGGCGTCAACGAAGCATTCGGCATGGCCTACCTCGAAGCGCAGGCCCATGGCCTGCCGATCGTGGCGCAAGACCGCCCCGGGATGCGCGATATTCTGGCGCCCGGAACATATCCGGCACCGGAAGAAGGCGCAGAGGCGCTGGCGGATCAGATCAATGCGCTCTTGTCCAATCCGGACCTGCGCGCGCAGTGCAGCACCAAAACCCGCGAAATGATCTCCAAAAGCCACCTTGCGCCCGCCGCCGCCACCCGCTTCTGGGATTCGGTATTGCCCTTGCTGGAGAACCGCCCATGATCCGTCTTGCCCTCTTGCGCCATGGTCATACCGACTGGAACCGTGTCGGCCGCATCCAGGGGCGCAGCGATATTGCGCTGGATGATGCGGCCCGCGCCGAACTGGCAGCCCAGGCCCTGCCCGCCCCATGGGATCGAGCGGATCTGTGGTCCAGCCCGCTCAAGCGGGCGGCGGAAACCGCCCGGCTGGTTGCAGGGCACGCACCTGAAACGGCGCCGGAACTCATTGAAATGGACTGGGGCGACTGGGAAGGTCTGCGCGGGATCGACCTCAAGGCCGACCCAGACAGCGGCTTTCGCGACATCGAGCATTGGGGCTGGGACTACCGCCCTCCCGGTGGCGAGAGCCCGGAGGAGGTCTGGGCGCGGATCGCGCCATGGCTTGAGCGCCTGACGAGCGATACGGTTGCGGTTTGCCACATCGGCATCATGCGGATGATCCTGGCGCGCGCCCATGGCTGGGATTTCGACAGCCCGGCGCCATTCAAGATCAAACGCAACCGACTTTTCGTGGTCGAGATCGACGGCGATAGCCTCACCCCCCTGACCGACCCGATCCGCCTGATCCCCAAGGGCTCACAATGAAGGTTCTGATCGCCGTCACGCATCTTTTGGGGACCGGACATCTGTCGCGGGCGCTCACGTTGGGCCGGGCCTTTGCCGCCGCAGGTCATCAGGTCTGCGTAGCCTCGGGCGGCTTCCCCGCCCCCCAGTTGAGGCATGACGGCCTTAACTTGGTGCAACTCCCGCCTTTGCGTTCCGATGGGGTAGACTTCACACGCCTGCTGACCCCCGATGGCACGGTTGCCGATGAGGGCTACCACACCGCGCGGCAAGACGCCCTGCGCAGTGCTCTGACGGAAATGCAGCCCGACGTTCTGATCACCGAGCTTTACCCATTTGGCCGCCGCAGCCTGAAGACAGAGTTCTTGGCGCTTTTGGAGGCCGCGCATGCCCTGCCCCGGCGCCCCATAGTGCTGGCCTCGATCCGCGATATCCTTGCGCCACCCTCAAAGCCGAGAAAAGCGGTGGAGGCTGATGCGGTGATTGCAGAGTTTTATGACGCTGTGCTGGTCCATTCCGACCCTGCTGCCACGCGGCTGGAAATCAGCTGGCCCGTCTCCGAGATGCTGGCAGGGAAGCTGCGCTACACCGGTTTCGTCGCGCCCCGCGCCGCCGCACCGCATCCCGAGCAAGCAGGCGCGGGCGAGGTGCTGGTCAGCGCCGGGGGTGGTAGCGTGGGTGACTCCCTTTACGAATGCGCGCTGGAGGCCGCTCGGCTAATGCCTGGCACGCGGTGGCGCATTCTCGTCGGAGGCAACGATGCGGCAAATCGGATCGCTCGGTTTGAGGCTGCGCGTTCACCCGCCCTGATCGAGGCCGCTCGCCCTGATTTCCGGCAGATGCTGCGCCATGCCGCCGCCTCGGTCAGCATGTGCGGCTACAACACCGCACTGGACCTCTTGCAAGCGGGAACGCCCGCCGTGCTAGTGCCCTTTGATGCAGGCAAGGAGGTGGAGCAATCCCTGCGCGCGGGCAGCCTTGCACCGCTGGATGGCATCGAGGTCATCAAGACCGCAGACCTGACGCCCGTTGGGCTGACACAGGCGGTGCGGACCGTGATGGCAGCCCACGTGCGCGCAACAGACGGTTTCCGGTTTGACGGCGCCGCCAGAACGGTAGAGATTGCGGCCAAACTGGCGGGGGACCGTGAATGACAGTGGATTGGAGCGCCCTCGATCGGGAGCTGGACACCTGGCAAGAGGCTGGGCTGACCCTGCCCCTATGGTGGCGCGATGACGATGCCATTGATCGCACACCGCCGCTTGACCTGTTGAGCGAACTCTCTGCACATCTGAACCTGCCGGTGCATCTCGCCATTATCCCAAAAGACGCACAAACCGGCCTTGTCGAACATATGCGTTCTACCCCGCAGCTCATCCCTGTCGTGCATGGCTGGACCCATCAAAGCCATGCACCGGCGGGCGAAAAGAAATCCGAATTCGGCGCGCACCGTCCGATTGACGACAGGCTGGACGAGGCCGAAGCCGGCCTGAGGCGCCTCAAAGAGCTGTTTGGATCCAGTCTGCGCCCGATGTTCGTACCACCCTGGAACCGGATCGCGCCGGATATGCTGCCCTGGTTGGCAGGGCTTGGGTATGCAGCGCTGTCAACCTTCACCCCGCGCAGCCAATCGAAAGCCGCGCCGGGTCTGGTCCAGATCAACACGCACCTGGATCCGATCGCCTGGAAAGACAGCCGCTCCTTGCTACCCGAAGACGAGTTGATCAGGCAGGTCACACAGCACCTCAAGGATCGTAGGCAGGGCCGCGCGGATGTACGCGAACCCTATGGGATCCTGACACACCACCTGATACATAATGCCGCGATCTGGACCTTCACCGAAGCGCTGATCGCGCGCCTGATGGCAGGCCCGGCCGTGGCCTGGACCTATGACGAAAGGACGTCCTGAATGAGCCGACTGGATTCGATGCTGCGCCGCCTGACTGCCCAGCGTGACGGGCTGAACTGGGCCGCCGAGCAGATCGCGGACGTGCCCGGCGATGCGCTGGACATGGGGCTCGGCAACGGGCGCACCTACGACCATCTGCGCGAAATCCTACCGCAGCGCCGCATCTGGGTTATCGACCGGGTGCTGCAATGCCACCCGTCTTGTGTGCCGCCTGAAAAGGATTTCCTGCAAGGCGAAGCCGAACCCATGCTGCAGCGCCTTGCCACTGAAGGTCACAAGATCGTGCTGGCCCATTATGATTTCGGATTTGGCGTCAAGGAAAAGGACGTCGCCGAAGCCGCTGCCATGTCGCCGGTGATCGCCTCTGTCATGGCCCCGGGCGGCATCATCGTCTCGGGCCAGCCTTTGGTGGGATTCGAGGAGTTGGACGGACCCCAAGGCATCCCCGAGGGCCGCTACATGTTCTACCGCGCCTAAGCGGAAACGGCATAGAGAACCGGCCCCGGCGCAGGCTGCACCAGAGCCTTTTTCATCCTGTTAGATATCAAGCCACCCGCTGACCACGAGCAAACACACCCTGCAGGGCAGGCACACCGGCCCGCATGGCAAAGCGGATCAGATCCGCGCGTTTGCCAATCTCCAGCCGCCCGCGATCCTCAAGACCCACCGCCTTGGCCGGGGCGCTGGTAACGGTGGCGAGCCCCCGCGCCATATCGCCCCAGATCTCTCCCAAACGCGCGGCGGCCAAGAGCAGCGCGGCCGGGACATAGTCGGAAGAAACGATATCGAGAAGGTCCAGCTCGGCCAGTTCTTGTGCCGCAACATTGCCCGAGTGCGACCCACCCCGGATCAGGTTCGGCGCCCCCATCATCACCTGTATGTCATGGGCATGGCAGGCTCGGGCGGCCTCCACGGTAGTGGGAAACTCGGCCAGACGGATGCCATGAGCGGCAGAGACCGCGACCTGATCCTCGGTGGTGTCGTCATGGCTGGCCAGCACCGCGCCAAACCGCTTCGCCGCCTTGACCGCCGCCACCTCATGCAGGTCGCCATAGGTGTCGCGCATGGTCTTGAGGTTCGCGATATGCTGCAAAAAGGCATCGTCATCGAACCCGTGCTTGCCCTTCACATAGGCCTCGAGTTTCGAAATATCGCGGAACTGTCGCTGCCCCGGCGTGTGGTCCATCAGTGACACCAGCCCGACGCGGTCTTCATCGCCAAACGCATTGAGCTCCTCCACCAAGGTCTCCGAGCAGACCTCGGCGCGCAAATGCAGGAAGTGGCTGATCTTAAGCGCATCCTTGGCGCGCAGTTCAAGAAGCTCACTGGCAAGGCTGCGAGCGTATTGCCCATAGCGCGCTTCCTTGGCCTTGATCGAGCCCACGCGCATCGCATCAAACACCGTGGTAATGCCGGTGCCGGCGAGTTCCGCATCATGGGCGATGATCGCAGCGGCATGGGGCCAATCCACCTTGGGGCGGGGCTGGATGTGGCGCTCCAGATTATCGGTGTGCAGCTCGATCAGGCCGGGGCTGACGAAATCACCGCCGCAATCCACCGCACCGGCGGGCACGCCCGCACCCTCGGCCATATCCGTGATCTCTCCGTCCTTGATCCTGAGGCTGCCGGTGCGGGTTTCACCGGGCAGGACAAGGGTGGCATTGGCAAGGATCATCTCTTGTGTCATCTGGATTTCACATCTTTCGAGGTATTGGAAAGGCCACGTTTAGGAGGCCAATGTGACATTCACGCGATACGCGATCTATTTTGCG
>Ga0098070_100242_pt1 | contig 20386 bp, 17 predicted proteins | sample 28_taG_FD_75063 | JGI IMG/M metagenome (GOLD analysis project Ga0098070, IMG submission 75063) | Marine viral communities from Cariaco Basin, Caribbean Sea - 28_WHOI_OMZ | ecosystem: Environmental > Aquatic > Marine > Oceanic | place: Caribbean Sea: Cariaco Basin | collected 2014-11-12
CATGCCGGGGATCGCTAGCGCCGCAACTGCCGTGTTGATCGGCCATATCGCAAATCACACCAGCACGATCCGCGTTGGCGCGGGGGGCATCATGCTACCAAATCACGCGCCCTACATGGTGGCCGAGGCCTTTGGCACGCTGGCCTCCCTTTATGGCGACCGCATCGATCTGGGGTTGGGCCGTGCGCCGGGCACCGATATGCAGACCGCCCGCGCCCTTCGCCGGGGCATGGGCGCTGCCGCCAGCGGCGATAGTTTCCCGCAGGATGTGATCGACCTCATCGGCTTCATGGCGCCCGAGGATCCGCAGGCCCCCGTGCGCGCCTTTCCGGGGCAAGGCACCAATGTGCCGGTCTGGATCCTCGGCTCCAGCCTTTATGGGGCGCAGCTGGCCGCGCATCTGGGCCTGCCTTACGCCTTTGCCTCGCATTTTGCACCGCAAGCGCTTGAAGAGGCGCTGGAGGTCTATCGCCGCAGTTTCCAGCCTTCGGTGTTTCTGGAAGGGCCTCATGCGATGATGGCGATCAACGTCTTTGCCGCCGACACCGACGCCGAAGGGGTCCGCCTGCGTACCACGATGCAGCAGGCCTTTGCACGGCTGCGTCTGGGGCGCCCCGGCAAGCTGCCCGCGCCGGTGGAGAACATCAATGACCATCTGCAGCCGCATGTGCTGGCAGGCGTCAACGAGGCGCTGCGCATCACCGCCGTCGGCAGCCCTGAAACCGTGCGCAGCCAGCTGTCAGAGATCATCGCCCGCTATCAGCCGGATGAGGTGATCCTCACCGGGCAGATCCACGACCATCGCGCCCGGATGCGCTCTTTCGAGATTGCTGCTGGTATCCTGAAAGATCTCTGAGGCTTAGCCCGCCAGCGCCTTGGCCAGACGTGGCAGGCGCGCCTTTTTCAGCAAGGGACGCATCTGCCAGCCGCCACCCGACAGGCGGTTGGCCTCGGCCAGAACAGCCTCCCCGACGGCCTCCATCCCCGCTTGCTCCTTGAGCCACAAATCATAGAGCAGTTCATCCGGGCCGATCCGTTTCAACCCTTCTTCGGACAGGGTATGGCGGGGGAAATCCTTGGCATTCATGGTGACAATGCCATCGGCATGGCCCGCAATGGCCGCCGCCAGCACATGCACATCCGCCGTATCCGGCAGCCACAGCCGCGCCTCCACGCCCGGGGCGGGCGGCACCACGGCACCCGGCCAACCCGCCTGCAGCATAGCCACTTCGGCCTGGGCCTGCGCGGCCCCTTCAGGGCCAAGTTTCAGCGCCGCGCGGCGCCATTCCTCCAGGATACGCTCGGACCACAGCGGTGCGTAAAGCCCAAGCCGCGCCGCACCCAATAGCATCTCCCGCATCACGGTGGGGTAGAGAACGCAAGTGTCGAGAAGCAGCTTCAAAGGCTCAGTCCAGCCGGAAGAAGACGGCCTTGAGATAGCCGCTTTCCGCGAGTTGCGGCATTTGCGGATGGTCGGGGCCTGCGTATCCGGTGTGAATAAGCTGCCCGCGCCGCCCCGCCTTGCCAATCCCGCGGGCCGAAGCATTGCGGAACCGCGTCAGGTCTGCCGCATGAGAGCAGGAGCAGAGGCCCAGATAGCCACCCGGCGCCACAAGGGGGGCCGCCAGCTTGGCCACCCGCTCGTAGGCGCGCAGGCCTGCCTCAAGTGCGTTCTTTGACGGCGCAAAGGCAGGCGGGTCGCAGATCACCACGTCGAATTGCGCGCCCTCCGCACCAAGGGCCGTCAGCACGTCAAAGGCATCGCCCTGACGCGCAGTGAAGCGATCTTGCCAACCCGCAGCGGCCGCGCCCTGCCCCGCCAGTTGCAGCGCCGCGGCCGAGCCGTCAACACAAGTCGCCTCCCCCGCACCGGCGGCCAGCATGGCAAGACCAAAGCCGCCCACATGGGAAAACACGTCCAGCACCTTGGCTCCCGGCGCCACCAGCCGCGCGGCGAAAGCGTGGTTCTCACGCTGATCGAAGAACAGACCGGTCTTTTGCCCACCGGTAAGGTCGGCCATATAGGTCGCACCATTCATGACCACCGGAACCGGCGCGGTGGGCGCTTCGCCCAACAGGGTCGCGTTCTGATCGTCAAGCCCTTCAAGGCCCCGCGTACGACCCGAGGCGTTCTTGAGGATCACTTCGGCGCCTGTGACCTCGGCCAAAGCTGCCGTCAGCGCGTCAAGATGCGCCTCGGCCCAGGCAGCATTGGGCTGTACCACGCAGGCCGCGCCAAATCGGTCGATCACAACGCCGGGCAGACCGTCCGCCTCGGCATGGACCAGACGGTAACAAGGCGCATCATAAAGCTGGGCCCGCATATCCTGTGCCCGCTGCAGCCGCGCCGCGAACCAGGCTTGATCGATCACCGCTTCGGGGTCGCGATCCAGCATCCGGGCGATGATCTTGCTTTCAGGATTTACCGCGACCAGCCCCAAGGGGCGCATCGCCTCATCCTCCAGCACCGCCAAAGTGCCCGGCGCCAGCTTGCGGGTGCGCCGGTCGGTGACCAGCTCATTGGCATAGACCCAAGGGAAGCCGTGGCGGATCGCGCGGGCGTTCGCCTTGGGCTTCAGTTTTACGCGGGCGCGCTGGGGCGCAGAGGGGGTGGAGGCTGTATCTGTCATGCCCCCTCATAGCCCCGCAAGCGGCCCGAGGGAAGTGGTCTGGTCAAAGGGGGCTAGCGATCGCGGCTACGCCATCCGCCGCGCCTACGCGGGCGGGCCATCTCTGCCAGGCCTTCGCTCAGAACCGAGCACATAGGGTGCTGTGGCTGGGCTTCGCTATATCGCCCAAGCAGCGCACGGATGGCCTCGCGGTTGTCAAATTCAGCCGACAGGCTCAGCGCCCAGTCAAGAAAGATGCTGCGACACTGGCTGGCGTCGATGCCCTCGATGCGAAAGGCCTCGCGGATCAGCCCCTTAGGATCCAGCGGATCCTGATCATTGCGTGCTGGCATCGGCCCCTTCCCGTTTCAAAGCCGCATCTATTATGTCTGCGCAGGCGGTGTAACGCGCAGCGAGGTCCTGCTCAAGCGCCACGAGCGTGTCGAACCCGCTGCTGCGACACAGGAACATAGCGACGCCCTCCCCCAATGTTGCCGCATCGAGCCCCTTGGGAGAAAGCAGCCGCGCCGCCGTCTGCACCGACCAATATAGGGCGTAGGCACCGCGCAGGGCATCACTTTCTGCGGCACTCAGCCAACCACAGGCGACAGCCGCCTGCAGACCACCTGCCACATCCCGCACGCCCGACGCCGACAAGAGCGCCCCTGCCTGTGCCACTAGCTCGATATCCATCATCCGCCCGGCGCCGGTCTTGGCATCCCAGATCCCGGCTGGCGCCTTGGCTGCAGCGATGCGGGCCCGCATGTTAGAAACCTCGGTCAGGATCTGCGTCTTGTCGCGGCTACGCGACAGAACCTGATCGCGGATCGCTTCGATGTCGGCGCACAGGTCATCCGGCCCCGCGATGGCACGGGCGCGGGTCAGGGCCAGATGCTCCCAGACCCAGGCCTCGTTCTGCTGATAGTTGGTAAAGCTGGCAAGGCTGGTCGCCACAGGCCCCTGGTTGCCCGAGGGGCGCAGGCGCATGTCCACCTCGTAAAGCCGTCCCTGCGCCATGGGTGCGGTCAGCGCGGTGATCAGAGCCTGGGTCAGGCGCGCGAAATAGGGCCGCGTCGCCAGCGGGCGTTTGCCGTCCGATGCCTCCACCTCTTGCGGGTCATAGATCACGATCACATCCAGGTCGGACTGCGCGTTGATCCGTCCCGCGCCCAGCGAGCCCATGGCGACGACCGCCGCCCCGCGCCCGGGGGCGGCACCGTGTTTCGCGGCAAACTGCGCCTCGACGCAGGGCACGAGGGCGGCGATCACCGCCTCGGCCAGCTCGGCATACTGCACGCCTGCGGCCTCTGCATCGATCAGCCCGCGCAGGTGATGCACCCCGATACGGAAATGCCATTCCTTGCACCAGCGCCGAGCGGTATCCAACTGCGCCTCATAATCGCCTTCCGCCTCCAGCAAGGCTTCAAGCTGCTGGGTGAGGGCCTCCCGCCCCGGCCAGGGATCGAAGAACGAGCCGCCAATCACCGCATCAAAAACGCCGGAATTGCGCGACAGGAAGGTGGCCAGTTCCGCCGAGGTGCCGACGATATCCACAAGAAGATCCATCAGCTGCGGGTTGGCCTCGAACAGGGAAAACAGCTGCACTCCAGCGGGCAGACCGGCCAGGAACCCATCGAGCGCCAAGAGCGCCTCTCCGGGCTTGGCGGTACGGGCAAGTCGAGCCAAAAGCTCCGGCTTCAGCCGTTCGAAGATCTGTGCCCCTCGCGCCGAGCGCAGCGCAGGATAGGTGGGCCAGCGGGCGATGACGCTCTCATCCAGCCCCTCGGGCACCGTAGGCGCTGCAGCCGGAGCGGCATCGGGCGTAAAGAAATCCTCGGTCAGCTCATGCACCTCTGTCAGACGGCTGCGGATCTCGTCTTGCAGATCCTTCGGATCGCGCCCCATGAGGCAGGCAACACGGGCAATGCCGTCTTCGGATTGCGGCATTCGGTGGGTCTGGGCGTCATGGACCATCTGGATGCGATGCTCCACCTCACGATGGAACCGGTAGTGATCGGTGAGGGTTTCGGCCACATCACCGGGGATCCAGCCTTTGCCGGCAAGCGCCGCAAGCCCTTCGACGGTGCCGCGCAGGCGCAGGCTTTCATCGCGCCCGCCCGCGATCAACTGCCGGGTCTGAGTAAAGAACTCGATCTCTCGGATGCCGCCACGCCCCAGTTTCATGTCATGGCCGGGCACGGTAATGGCGCCGCCGGTGCCCTTGGTTTCGCGGATCCTGAGGCGCATGTCGTGGGCGTCCTGAATGGCGGCAAAATCCAGGTGCCGCCGCCAGATGAAGGGTCGCAGGGAAGCGAGGAACTTTTCCCCCGCAGCGATATCCCCAGCGCAGGCGCGGGCTTTGATATAGGCGGCGCGCTCCCAGGTGCGGCCCAGGCTTTCGTAATAGCGTTCGGCCGCCTCCATCGCGAGTGCAACGGGCGTGACGGAGGGATCGGGTCGCAGACGCAGATCGGTGCGGAACACATAGCCATCACCGGTCTTGTCGCTGAGCAGCGCGCACATATTTCGGGTCGCACGCACCATGCCCTGCCGCGCTTCGTAAAAGTCTTCAGGCGCGAACCGGGTTTCGTCGAAAAGGCAGATCAAGTCGATATCCGAGGAATAGTTGAGTTCATGGGCGCCCATCTTGCCCATGGCAAGGATGCTGAGGCCACCCGCCGTTTCGACATCGTCCTCACACAGCCCCGGAAGCTTCTTGCGCCGAATCAAAGCGGCAATCTCTGATTTGATCGCCACATCAGCGCAAAGCGCCCCAAAATCCGTCAACGCACCCGTCACCTCTTCAAGTGGCCAGACACCGCCAAGATCACACAGGGCTGTCAAAAGCGCGACCCGCCGCTTTGCCTGACGCAGACCGGGTTTAAGCTGGTCGCGAGGTAGTTGGCGACAATCGGCAAACACAAGATCCAATGCACGACGCGGAGCGGCAAGAGCCTCGGCCAACCAGCCCCCTTCCCGAGAGATCAACCCCATCAAATAAGGGCTGGAGCCTCCTGCCCCGGCGACAAGGTCAGCTGCCTCATTGGCAAGCCCTGGAACAAGAGCGCGCGCCTCTTGGCCAAGCACGGGATCAAAGGCATGAGGCAGGCGGCTGATATCGAATGCATCGGTCATGGCGCAACTCTGTTCCGCAAGGCCCCAAGGGTCAATGCGCTTTTCATTCAATGGGTTCTGAGACGTGATTTGCCGCGGGCGGGTGAGGCCTGCAAGCCTCGCTAGGCGGCCCGCCGCGACACGGCGCAGAGACATTTATGAAAATCAGCTCTATTATTAACGGAAACTTGGCGCATGGCCCGGCTGGTGCCATAATGCCGTCGAGTTTTTCGATAATGATGCCCACAGAGCGCGATGAATGGTCCATTGGCGCGATCGGCTTGCAGAATGCAGGCTTCAGGCAACACGGATCAGCCTCCCACCTGTATCCAGACCACCACGTTGGGGTGGTCCGTAAATTGCACTCAGACTAAGCACTCAGGAACGGAGAAGACCTTGTCGAACACGGCTCCTAAGAAAATAGCACCGCCTGGATACCTGAGCAGATCCATCGGTCTCGTTTCATCTGCCGCCCGCTCTGCAGGTGTAGACCTGGGCGCGGCCATGAAGAATGGCCAGATCACTGCCGTGGACTATGCGCACATGATTCACCGATGCAATTCATCAACCTGTGCGCTGAAATGCCAGCACTGGAGCCGTTCTGACCATGACAAACCCGGCGTCCCTTCATTCTGTTCCAACTTCGACATTCTGGAGCGCTTAAGGTCCCAAACCCAAGACCGTTGACCGACCGGTTGATCGCAAAGCTCTGAAAAATTGTCGTAAAGCCTGTCTGCCCCATTAACCAAATATTGGCCTATTTAGGGCCATCGTTGCCGCAGCACCGACACCAAAAGCTCAGAGATGTTGCGCTATGAAGATCAAAAGCCTCCTTGCCCGCCTCGCGCTTACTTTCGCAGCAAGCGCTGCCATTTCTGCCGAGCTGCAGCCCGGCGACCCGATGTCCGCCAAGATCTTCCTGCAGCTTCATAAGATTGAAAAGCTTGCCGGCCAGATCACGCCGCTGGTGTCAGGAACCGGGCGCGACTTCCGGGTCATTGATGGGGACTCCCTGGCGGTGGGAAACTATAACATCCGTTTGTTAGACATTGATGCGCCGCGCACTTCTCAAAGATGCACAACAGCCCAAGGCAGCTATTGGGATTGCGGCGCCGAGGCGCGCCAACGCATGCGAGACCTTGTGGAAAGCGCCGCAAACGTCGAATGCTACAGCTCTGAACAGGATGTCTATGGCCGCCATCTGGCCACATGCGATGTGGACGGCGTGGACGTAGGTGCCATGCTGGTGGAAGAAGGACTGGCCTGGCCACACCTCAATCAGGGACGTTACGTTCCCGAAGCATCCAGTGCTCAGGCCCATTCCCGCGGCATCTGGCAAGCTGACAATGTCGCACCTTGGGAAGTGGCAAACGATCAGAACTGATCCCCGACAACCACTCTGCGGCGCCCTTGGCCAACACTGTCCGCCACGCCATTCGGCTGAACGGGACAGACAAGCCCGGAACGCGCCGTCTCGCGGTCTGTTACGGCGTGAAATGTCAATTATCCGTGTCACGTAAAGAATGGTGGGTGATAAGAGATTTGAACTCCTGACATCTTCGATGTGAACGAAGCGCTCTACCACTGAGCTAATCACCCGTAGGACGAGGTATTATCGCCTGTTCCCAGCTGCTGCAAGAGGTCGATTGCAAAAATCCTCCCGTCTTTTCGCCTTCTGCCAACAGCCTGTTGAACCGAGATCGCAGCCCATGGGTCTACTCTCCCATGCAGCAGATCGCCCCTACCGGGTCGGCAGCACATCTCGCTGTATCATGGTCCGCAGCGTAAAGCTGGAGCGGGTATTGCGGATTCCCGGAACCCGCATCAGTTGCTCTTCCAGGAAGCGGTCAAAATCCGTCAGATCACCCGCCACCACGCGCAACAGAATATCGCGGCTTCCGGTCATCAGATAGCACTCCATTACCTGATCGAACTGCCGGACCGCATTTTCGAAAGCTTGCAAAGCATCCTTGGACTGCCGCTCCAGCTCAACCGCGACGAATATCGTCACTGCAAGGCCCACCTGCGTCTGATCAACCCGTGCAGAATAGCCAGTAATCACACCAGCCTCTTCAAGCATGGCAACCCTGCGGGCACAGGGAGTAGGCGACAACCCAACCTGCTCTGACAGCTGTGCGAGTTTGATGCGACCATTACGCTGCAATGCGGCAACAATCTTACGGTCCATGGCATCCATGCTGAAATCCCCTATTATTTCCCCATTTTTTAGGCAGAATCTCTAAACGTTAATACCTATCAGGTGGATTTTGGAGAATCTACGTTACTCTCCTGCACTACGCTTCTGAATGTCCCCTTTATCCCCTCCCAGCAGGAGCCCGCCAGAATGATCATGCGCCAGATTTCCTCTGCCACTCACGAAGCCATCTACCGCGTTGAAGACGCCGCAAGCGGACTGACAGGTTTCATTGCCATCCATTCCACCCAGCTTGGCCCTGCGGCGGGCGGGCTTCGGATGCGCCCCTATGAAAGCGAGACGCAGGCGCTGGAGGATGTCCGCCGCCTGAGCGAGGGCATGACCTACAAGAACGCCGCGGCGGGCCTGCCGCTGGGCGGTGGAAAGGCCGTGATCATCGGCGATCCCGCAACCCAGAAGACGCCCGAAATGCTGCGCGCCTTTGGCCGCGCGATCCACAGCCTGACCGGGCGCTACATCACGGCCGAGGATATGGGGATGAGCCCGGCTGACATGGGCATTCTGGCCGAGGAAACGCCCTTTGTTGCCGGTCTTGCGTCCGGCGAGTTTGCAAGCGGCGACCCCTCTCCCATCACGGCGCGCGGCATCTTCAACACCATTCGCACTGCCAAGGCCCACAAGACGGGTAGTGCCGATCTCGAAGGCGTCACCGTCGCGGTGCAGGGGCTCGGACATGTGGGCTGGCACCTGTGCCGCCTTCTGACCGATGCGGGCGCAGAACTGATTGTGACCGACGTGGACGCGTCCCGCCTCGAGAAGGCAAAAGCCGAGTTTGGCGCACGCCCCGTTGCCACTACCAAGATCTACAGCGTTCAGGCCCATATTTTTGCACCCTGCGCCATTGGCGGCATCCTGAACGAGGACACCATCCCCCAGTTGCAGGTGGGGGTCGTCGCGGGCGGCGCCAACAACCAGCTTGCCGGGCCCGAGGATGCAAGGGCCCTACACGACCGAGGCATTCTCTACGCTCCCGATTTCATCGCCAACGGCGGCGGCATCATCAACGTAGCGACGGAAATCCTGAAAATCGCAGACCGCGAGGCCTATGTGGCGGACAAGCTGAGCGCGCTGGACGCGACCATGTCAGAGGTGCTGAACCAGGCCCATCAGCAGGGAATCAGTCCCGATGCGGTCGCCATCGCGTCGGTAAGGAAAAGGATGGTACGGGCTGCTGCAGCATAGCTCCAAACAGGCCTGAAGGATATCAGGCTGTCCGGTTGGCGCCGTGCACGTTGACCGGACCTGGCTTCCTGGCAAATACTGGGCCACAATGAATGCGGCTAGACCACCTGCGAGCGCCTTGATGACGGACATCTGGAAGAATGTACCTCGAAACTGGCCAGAGGCCCAACAGCCGTCGAAAGCTTCACTCTCCAACGCCGAACGCCTGCTCGTACGCCTCAGGACCATGAACCTGCTTCCAGACCATGCTTCACGCGGGTATTGGCCGACAACCATCCTGTCGTGGAGTTCGGTTCCGATGGACATCGAGGTGTTCGACGGCGACTTCGAACTGTACATCTATCCGCCTAAGGCCCCCGGCCCCTTGTTTGACGTTCATTCGTTTGACGCAGAGGACGAGGTGGCCCTCAACGAACTGCTCGAGAACGTCAAGAGCCTTGCGATACAAGGTCGGGAATCGGTGCCCGGTAGTTCTGCCCATTAGCTCGCCCAACAGGGTGACAGGGCGGTTCCATACCACCCCCTGCCCGTTCTTGGCCCACGGAACTTGTCATCCCCACAATGAGCGACTATCTGAAATATCAGACGTGAGGCGGACGCCTCATGCTATGGAGATTTTATGAAAGAGACCCGGGCATAAGCCCGTTCCCGGCATCACGCTAAGGGAACGCAGAACAGACCAAGGACACTCACGCGAGCGGCTGAGTGGCCTGTTGTTTTGTACTCTCATGAGATCGAGACCTCAGTTGAACATTTCAAAACACGAGCAACGCGTGTTGCATGAACTCGCCCTTGGCGGGGCAATCCACCATGAACGCTGCGAGAACGGCAAGATCGGCAGCATCACCTGCTACACCCGCGAAGGACATGTGCTGTCGGACTGCACATTCGGCGTCTTTCAGCGCCTCAGGAAGCGGCGCTTCATCCAATCGCGGGGCGGCCAGCCCTATCGCGCTTCGCGCCTTGGCATCAAAGCCGTGCGCGCGCAACTAAACCAACGATAGCCTCCCATTCGGAAAGGACCGCATCATGGGCTACACCTCCAACCACACAGAGCGACGCGAGGAGATTTGCGCCCTTTTCACCGCTTCGTTCACCGATTCCGAAGGCGCCGGTGAAGGGAAACTGATCGGACAACTGGTGGCGGATATCTTCGATACCGTGGCCGAGGAGGATCTGTTTGCCTTCTCGGCCCTGGATGAGGGCAGGATTGTTGCCACGATCCTCTTTACCCGCATGAGCTACCCCGAGGACACGCGCACGGTGTTTCTGTTGTCGCCGGTGGTCGTTGCAACCGACCATCAGGGCAAAGGCATCGGACAGGACCTGTTGCGCCACGGGCTGATCAGCCTGCAACAGCGGGGCGTCGATGTGGTGCTCACCTATGGGGATATCAAATTTTATTCCAAAGTTGGCTTCAACCAGATCAGCGAAGATGACACGGCTGCCCCCATGCCCCTGTCCTATCCGCATGGATGGCTCGGGCAATCTCTGCACTCAACCTCACTAGAGCCACTCAAAGGGGACGCAAACTGCGTTACAGCGTTTCGCCAACCCGATTTGTGGTGAACCCAGCTGCAAAAAAGGCGGCCCGCAATGGGCCGCCTTTCTTCTAACATGATGGTCGCGATTAATGCGCGGTCGCAGTTGCCGAAGCGGTCTTGGCCTCCAGCGCGGCTTGGGCGGCAGCAGCCTCTTCGGCCTCCTCGTCCCATTCGATCGGCTCTGGGCTGCCAACCAACGCGTGTTTCAGCACCTCGGAGACATGGCTCACCGTGATAATCTCCAGACCTTCCTTCACGTTGTCGGGAATGTCCGGCAGATCCTTGGCGTTCTCCTCGGGGATGAGGACGGTCTTGATGCCGCCACGCAGGGCCGCAAGCAGTTTTTCCTTCAGGCCGCCGATGGCCAGCGCATTGCCGCGCAGGGTGACCTCGCCGGTCATGGCGATATCCTTGCGCACCGGGATCCCGGTCAGCACCGACACGATGGAGGTCACCATGGCCAGACCGGCAGACGGGCCGTCCTTGGGCGTAGCGCCTTCGGGCACGTGCACGTGGATGTCCCACTTGTCGAACTTCGGCGGCTTGATCCCCAGCTGCGGCGCAACCGAGCGCACATAGCTGGAAGCAGCTTCGATCGACTCTTTCATCACATCGCCCAGCTTGCCCGTGGTCTTCATCCGGCCTTTACCCGGCAGGCGAAGCGCCTCGATGGACAAAAGTTCACCACCGACCGAGGTATAGGCAAGGCCTGTCACCACGCCGACCTGATCCTCCTTTTCGGCAAGGCCGAAACGGTATTTCGGCACGCCCAGGAATTCATCGAGATTATCATGGGTGACCTTGACGCTCTCGGCTTCCTTCTTGACGATCTTGGTCAGCGACTTGCGCGCCACCTTGGCGATTTCACGCTCGAGGTTCCGCACGCCCGCCTCCCGGGTGTAGGTGCGGATGATGTCGGTCAGCGCCTCGTCGGTCAGTTCGAACTCCTTGGCCTTCAGACCGTGGTTCTTCACCTGTTTGGTCACCAAGTGCTGCTTGGCGATCTCGCGCTTTTCGTCCTCGGTGTAGCCCGACAGCGGAATGATTTCCATCCGGTCCAAGAGCGGTCCCGGCATGTTGTAGCTGTTGGAGGTGGTCAGGAACATCACGTTCGAGAGGTCATATTCGACCTCAAGATAGTGGTCCACAAAGGTGGAGTTCTGTTCCGGATCAAGCACTTCCAGCATGGCCGAAGCCGGATCGCCACGGAAATCCTGGCCCATCTTGTCGATCTCGTCCAAGAGGATCAGCGGATTGGTGGTCTTCGCCTTCTTCAGCGCCTGGATGATCTTGCCGGGCATCGAGCCGATGTAGGTCCGGCGGTGACCACGGATCTCGCTCTCATCGCGCACGCCACCAAGGCTGATACGGATGAACTCGCGCCCCGTCGCCTTGGCCACAGATTTGCCCAGCGAGGTCTTACCCACACCCGGAGGGCCGACGAGGCAAAGGATCGGCCCCTTCAGCTTGGCCGAGCGCTGCTGCACGGCAAGGTATTCGACGATGCGCTCCTTGACCTTCTCAAGCCCGTAGTGATCCTTGTCGAGGATGTCCTGCGCGCGGCCCAAGTCCTTTTTGACGCGGGATTTGGTGCCCCATGGGATCGACAGCATCCAGTCCAGATAGTTGCGCACCACGGTGGCCTCGGCCGACATGGGCGACATGTTCTTGAGTTTCTTCAGCTCGGCCTCAGCCTTTTCACGGGCCTCTTTGGACAGCTTTGTTTCGGCGATCTTCTCTTCCAGCTCGGCCACTTCGCCCGAACCTTCCTCGCCGTCGCCCAGCTCCTTCTGAATGGCCTTCATCTGCTCATTCAGGTAGTATTCGCGCTGGGTCTTCTCCATCTGGGATTTGACGCGGGTCTTGATCTTCTTCTCGACCTGCAGGACAGACATTTCGCCCTGCATCAGGCCATAGACCTTTTCCAGCCGTTCGCTGACCGACAGTGTCTCCAGAAGTTCTTGCTTGCGGTCCACCTCGATACCCAAGTGACCGGCAACAAGGTCCGCCAGTTTGGCCGGTTCGGTGGTCTCACCCACGGCGCTCAGCGCCTCTTCGGGGATGTTCTTGCGCACCTTGGCGTAGCGTTCGAATTCATCACCCACGGTGCGCACCAGCGCCTCGGTGGTGGTGACATCGCCCGGCATTTCGCTGATCCGCTCAGCCCGAGCTTCGAAATAGTTGTCGTTTTCCAGGAAATCGGTGATCTTGACGCGGGACTGGCCTTCGACCAGCACCTTGACGGTGCCATCGGGCAGTTTCAGCAGCTGCAGCACATTGGCCAGCACGCCAACGCGATAGATACCATCCGACTGGGGATCATCCTCGGAGGGGTCAATCTGGCTGGACAGGAGGATTTGTTTGTCATCGGCCATTACCTCTTCCAAGGCACGTACCGATTTCTCCCTGCCCACAAATAGGGGCACGATCATGTGCGGGAACACCACGATGTCACGCAGCGGCAGCACAGGATAGGAAGAATTGAGTGGCTCTTGCATACTCGGTCCTTTTCTTTGGCAAGACGTCCAGGCCCCAGGATAGGCAGCCGTCGTCGTCTCCTCTTGGAACTACTATCTGGGTCGGCGTCCGGGTCTTTTCAACCGCTGTGGCGCACAGGTGCCTCATTGTTTGGACCACAGTTTGCCCTCGGCGACAGGGGACCACAAGAGCGCTTTTAGGCTTAAGGCTACCAAATCGTGACCATTCGCCGCTGCAGTCCCACAGCGCCATAGATGAAAGCGGCGAAGCAGCTTGTTAACAGTTTAGTACAACTTGGTTACTCATTTGTTAACCGGCGTATGCGGCGCTGCTCCTCACGCCGCTCCTTGCGCGGTAGGCATATGAAAAAAGCACCGAAGCCTTGGCACCTTTGCCTTTGATGACCGGCTAGCGGCTAGTCTTTGGAAAACGTGACCAACCGGTGCGAGAAGCGCCCCTCCCCTTCTTCGATGCGCAACACACCGCTCATGTGGGACTCGTCAACCACATATAGCTCCATTCGCTGCACCTGTGGCTGACCGGTGGCAGAGGGCACCTGACTGTCAAAACCGATCGCCAGCATTTCCGAGGCAGCGCATGTCGGTGCCTCGGTCAAGGCGGCCACGTCGATCAGAACGTTGGCGTCCTGCGGCAGATCCTCGCGTCCGGCCGCTGCGGCTGGCAATCCGGCCAGGCGCTCACCGTCGTCCAGGACAACAAGCCGGTGCACACCCAAAGTGGCGAAATGCATCTCGAGGCTGTCTTTTTCCGACAGGATTGCCAGTCCCTGACGTGCCCCCTGCGGCAGCGGCAGCATCATGATCTGATCGCCGATATAATTCGCAATCTCTCCGGGGCCATAAAGCATGGTCCAGCGCCCCTCGAAGGTCTTGAAGAGTTCGGGACCAAATGCATCGACCTTAAGGCCACAGCCATTCAGCACGTCTGCCTGCGCCGCACCGATCAAACAGGACAACGCCAAGCCACCCGCCACAAGGCGGGATATCACCGGTTGGAATGCTGGTTTGTGCACTGGACTCCCCTTTTCAATTCTTGCGAAGGACTGTCAGCTGACTGCGCATCATCTGGGCCCCGGTAACGTCAAACCGCCCCCAGCCGATTGCAAACACCAATCAGGGCGACGAAAAGAGTTTCTCATTTCAAATCAGCTCGGACAGCTAACCAGGCTACCGCACCGGGATTTTCAAGCCAATTCAAGGAGAAGCGCAAACAGGTTTTCCCCGTTCGCGCTCCAACCGGCACATAGACCCAACGTTTTAAGGAGTATCAGGTCATGATCGGATCAAACGGTTTCAGCCGCCCGTTCGGACAGGGTCGGATAATCGGTCAGCCCTTCTGCTCCCCCGCCATAAAGCGTTTTGGAATCGAGTCTGTTCAATTCGGCCCCGCTCCTAAGGCGCTCTACCAGATCTGGGTTCGAGATGAAGGGACGGCCAAATGCCACCAGATCAGTGCTGCCGCTGTCGACCGCCTCCAGCGCCATAGCGCGGTCATAGCCGTTGTTGACCATAAAGGTCCTCGTGTAGAGCGCGCGCAGCGCATCAAGGTCCTCGCCGTCTGCCAGATCGCGGCTGCCGCCGGTGGTACCCTCGATCATATGGAGATAGGCCAAATTGAACCGATTGAGCTTTGGGATAAGGTAGGCAAAGGTCTCTTGCGGGTTTGCATCCGAAATGCCGTTGACGTTCGAGAAAGGAGACAACCGCAGTCCCACGTTGCCGCCGTGCCAGGCTTCAGTCACCGCCTCCAGCACCTCCAGCAAAAGCCGCGCGCGGTTTTCGACTGATCCGCCATAGGCATCCGAGCGCATGTTTGATCCGGTCTTGAGGAACTGATCCAGAAGATAACCGTTTGCGCCATGCACTTCGACCCCGTCAAAGCCCGCCTCCTGTGCCAGTCTCGTTGCATTCACGTAATCAGCAACGATGCGGGGCAGTTCATCGGCTTCCAGCGCACGGGGCGCCGACGTGTCCACAAATCCTTCCGCGGTAAAGGTTTTTGCCTCAGCAGTAATGGCCGACGGCGCCACGGGCGCAGCCCCGCCCGGCTGCAAGGATACATGGCTGATCCGCCCCACATGCCAAAGCTGAATGACGATCTTGCCCCCCTCGGCGTGCACCGCATCTGTGACTTTCTTCCAGGCCTCTGCCTGCGCCTTGGTGTGGATGCCGGGGGTCTGTAGGTAGCCCTTGCCTTCGGGGCTGATCTGGGCAGCTTCGGTGATGATCAGGCCCGCGCCCGCACGCTGACGATAGTACTCCACGTGCAACTCGTTGACTTCTGCGGTGTCGTTGTCCGCACGGTTGCGCGTCAACGGCGCCATGACAACCCGATTCTTAAGATCGATATTTCCCGCCGAATAAGGTGTAAACAGTGCTTCGGTCATCTCGTGCATCCTTCCCGTCAAAGGGTCCAGTGATTGGAACGTTAGGGACCGAACATGTGCGCCTCGCCCACGTGCTTCAAGGGCAAGGCCCATCACGCCCACTCACTGGCACGTCACGTCACATGCTGGAATAGACGAAACAAAGGTGGTTTTCACCCGCGCCCTGTTCCTGGCTCCACTGCCCTCGTGAGGCGGACGTATTGCCGGGCTTCCAAAGCCAGATACCCCCGTCGCCATGATAGGCAACCTGATATCCGTGCCCCCGGTCCCAGTGAAGGTAGGTAGGTGGCACCGGCCAAGGGGAAGGTGGGCGTTGCAACCGTGCTTTGCGCTGCCATGGTGGGTCATTTCGCCACCGGCGCCGTCTCACAGCCTGCCAGCAGTGCTGCCGCAAAAGCGGCAAAGGGGCCTAGAAGACGCATTTCAACCTGATCCTCGCAGATGTGGTCCCGCTATAGGCATGCGTCTTGTAGTAATATTTGGGGACTGGCACGGTTTTACGGTTCAGCACAAAACCAATTTCAAGCCGTTCAAAATCCTCTGCCGTCATATCCAAAACACGCTCCGTTTTCCCTTCGAGCGTTGCGTGAACTTGAGCCTGCTGCGATGGCGTCAAAGGCACGCCCTCACGGATCGGGCGATCGTCCAATGCAAGCGTTCCGCCTGTGCAAATCGTCGCGCGCGCGGCCGTCTTGGCCAGCTCGAGCACAGGTTTGGAGGTTCGGCGTGCAGTCAAATCTTCATGGAGGGCGATCAGCTCGGGCTTGGAATACCCCGACATCACGCTGTCCGGCAGTCGGTCAGAGCCGCGGTGGTCACTCTCGTAGGTGTCTACAAAAACCCGAAAATAGGCGGTGTTCCCCTTGACACCATCGTGCCCCACCGGGCCACGGTTGTGAAAAATCACAGAGGCAGAGACCGTGTCAGGTGTCAGACCGCCTGCGTAGAATGAGTGGTGCCCCCCCACGCTGATAAAGCCGCATTCCAGAAACATCCTGCAGGCTCATTTGGGCGGGTGGCCGCGACGTAGACCCGCTGCCCTCCATGCAGGCCGGCAGGCTCACAAGGCCAATTGCACCTGCCGCAAACGTCTTTGGAAATCTCAACAAATCAATCCAGTATCCCGAAGTTCTCTCTCAATTTGCAGCACGCCACGACACTGCTGGACCAGCGTCAATCAGCCCAACACCCGGCCCCCTCGCAAAGCCGTCACAACGGCGCGATATCGCCTTCAGCCCGCTGAGCATGGAAGTCTGCCTGCCAAGCATCAAATGAACCCGCTGCGATGGCCTCGCGCATGCCCGCCATGATCTCCTGAAAGTAATGCAGGTTGTGCCAGGTCAGCAGCATGCCCGAGATCATCTCGTTGGCGCGGAAGACATGGTGCAGATAGGCGCGGCTGTAGTTGGAACAGGCCGGGCAGCTGCACTGTTCATCCAAGGGGCGCGGATCATCTGCGTGGCGGGCGTTCTTGATGTTGACCACCCCGCGCCGGGTGAAGACCTGCCCCGTGCGCCCCGAGCGCGAGGGCAGCACGCAGTCCATCATGTCGATGCCGCGCGCGACCGCACCGACGATATCGTCGGGCTTGCCCACTCCCATCAGGTAGCGCGGCTTGTCCTGCGGCAGCATGTCCGGCGCGTAGTCCAGACAGCCGAACATCGCCTCCTGCCCCTCTCCCACTGCAAGACCGCCCACAGCATAACCGTCAAAGCCTATGTTTTTCAGCGCTTCGGCGCTTTCTTCGCGCAGGTCCTGCTCCAACCCGCCCTGCATGATCCCGAACAGCGCATGGCCGGGGCGATCGCCGAAGGCATCCTTGGAACGCTCCGCCCAGCGCATTGACAGGCGCATGCTTTCGGCGATGCGGTCGCGATCCGCAGGCAAGGCCGGGCATTCGTCGAAACACATGACGATATCACTGCCCAGAAGGCGCTGGATCTCCATCGAGCGTTCCGGCGTCAGCTCATGCTTGGAGCCGTCGATATGGCTTTTGAAGGTAACGCCCTTTTCCGTTAGCTTCCTGAGCCCCGCCAGGGACATCACCTGGAACCCGCCGCTGTCTGTCAAGATCGGACGCTGCCAGTTCATGAACTTGTGCAGGCCGCCCAGACGGTCGATGCGTTCAGCCGTGGGGCGCAGCATCAGGTGGTAGGTATTGCCCAAGAGGATATCCGCGCCGGTTTCCCGCACGCTTTCGGGCATCATCGCCTTCACGGTACCTGCAGTGCCAACCGGCATGAACGCAGGCGTGCGAATGTCCCCGCGCGGTGTCTGGATCACACCGGTACGCGCTTTTCCGTCCGTTGCTTTCAGTTCAAACTTGAAAAGCTCTGACATTTCGACTTCCTGCGTTAGTTCTGTCACCTTACGACGATAAGATTCCCCTAATGCCAAGGAGCCAAGCGCATGTCCACTGATGAACAAGCTGCAAAATTGACCCTAGGATGGGAAGAATGGGTCAGCTTGCCCGGACTTGGCCTGCCTGCAATGAAGGCCAAGGTTGATACCGGCGCGCGCACATCCGCGCTGCATGCTACCGAGATCGAAACCTTCGGCCCCGCATCGGCGCCCAAAGTGCGTTTCACGGTGCATCCGATTCCGGGTGAAAACCTGTCGATCCCCTGTTCGGCAGACATCATCGACCGGCGCGAGGTGACCTCCTCGAACGGGGAAAGCGAGATGCGCTACGTGATTTCGACCGATCTGGTGGTCGACGGTCACAGCTGGCCAATCGAAGTGACCCTGACCGACCGCCGAGGCATGGCCCTGCATATGCTGCTCGGCCGTCAGGCTTTGGGAGAGAACGTGGCGGTGTCCCCGTCCGAAAGGTTCTGCCAGCCGGAACTGGACTACTCGGTCTATGCATCCAAAAATATCCGCAAAACGGCACCGAACCGGGTGTTGCGCATCGCGGTCCTCAGCCGCGAAGACAATTACTCCACCCGCCGCCTGGTTGAGGAGGGCGAAAAACGCGGCCACACGGTGGAGGTGATCGACACCACGCGCTGCTACATGGATATCAACGCCCTTGCCCCGGAAGTGCATTACGACGGCAAACGCCTGCCCCGCTATGATGCGGTGATCCCGCGCATCGGGGCGTCGATCACCCAATACGGCACGGCGGTTCTGCGCCAGTTCGAAACCCTTGGCACCTTTTGCGTCAATGGCAGCGAGGGCATCACAGCCAGCCGCGACAAGCTGCATGCCCATCAGGTGCTGGCGCGCCAGAAGATCGGAATGCCCGCCACGGCCTTTGCCGCCTCTCCCAAGGACACAAAGAACCTGATCGACATCGTCGGCGGCGCGCCTTTGATCGTGAAGCTGCTCGAAAGCACTCAGGGCAAGGGCGTGGTGCTGGCCGAAACCAAGAAGGCGGCTGAGTCCGTGATCACCGCCTTTCGCGGCCTAAAGGCGAACTTTCTGGTGCAGCAATTCGTGAAAGAGGCCAACGGCGAGGATATCCGCTGCCTTGTGGTCGGCACAAAAGTTGTAGCAGCGATGAAGCGGTCCGGCGCCGAAGGAGATTTCCGCTCGAACCTCCACCTGGGGGGCAGTGCGGTTTCGGTGCGCATCACCAAGGAAGAGCGCGCAACCGCAGTAAAGGCTGCCAAGGCCTTTGGCCTCAACGTGGCCGGGGTAGATCTTTTGCGCTCCGAAACCGGGCCCAAGGTGCTGGAGGTGAACTCGTCACCGGGTCTGGAAGGGATCGAACGCACCTCGAAAAAGAACATCGCCGGGCTCATTTATGACGAAATCGAAACCAACGTGCGCCCCGCCCCCTTGAGAATGCGCAGGCCCACAAACAGCCGCACCTGATCGCAATACGGATGCGGGGCTTGACCCTGCCCCGTCCAATCCCGATCTTGGGATTAGATTTCAATGCAGGATTTTACCCCCATGAGCGAAGACCAGATTATCTCCCTTATGTCCGGAAGCCTTCTTTATATCCTCGGGGCGGTTTTCCTGATCGTCGTAATCCTCAAGGGCGTGCGGATCGTGCCGCAGTCCGAGAAATTCGTGGTCGAACGCTTTGGCCGTCTGCAGGCTGTACTGGGGCCGGGTATCAACTTCATCATTCCCTTCCTCGATGCAGTGCGCCACAAGGTCTCGATCCTGGAGCGCCAGCTGCCCAATGCCACGCAGGATGCCATCACCAAGGACAACGTTCTGGTACAGATCGACACCTCTGTCTTCTATCGCATCCTTGAGCCTGAAAAGACCGTCTACCGCATTCGCGATGTGGATGGCGCCATTGCCACCACCGTGGCCGGGATCGTACGTGCCGAGATCGGCAAGATGGATCTCGACGAGGTGCAGTCCAACCGCGCGCAACTGATCGCCCAGATCCAGAAAAGCGTCGAAAGCGCGGTGGACGACTGGGGCATCGAGGTGACCCGCGCCGAGATCCTGGATGTGAACCTTGATCAGGCCACCCGCGATGCCATGCTGCAGCAGCTCAACGCCGAACGCGCCCGCCGCGCCCAGGTGACCGAGGCGGAAGGTCAGAAACGCGCCGTCGAACTGGCTGCCGATGCAGAACTCTACGCCGCCGAACAGACCGCCAAGGCCCGCCGGATCGAGGCAGAAGCCGAAGCCTACGCAACCGAGGTCGTGGCCAAGGCGATTGCCCAGAACGGGATCGAGGCGGCGCAGTACCAGGTCGCCCTGAAACAGGTGGAGGCGCTCAACACCCTGGGCGCAGGCAGCGGCAAACAGACCATCGTGGTCCCCGCACAGGCGCTGGAGGCCTTTGGCGATGCCTTCAAGATGCTGAAAGGAGGCAAATGATGGCGGTCCCCTTCTGGGCGCTCTGGTGGGTATGGTGCGCCGCTGC
>Ga0098070_100243_pt1 | contig 19988 bp, 16 predicted proteins | sample 28_taG_FD_75063 | JGI IMG/M metagenome (GOLD analysis project Ga0098070, IMG submission 75063) | Marine viral communities from Cariaco Basin, Caribbean Sea - 28_WHOI_OMZ | ecosystem: Environmental > Aquatic > Marine > Oceanic | place: Caribbean Sea: Cariaco Basin | collected 2014-11-12
ATCCGAGACGGCTTTTCTCAACCGTTCGTTCTCTTTCTGGAGGCGCTTCAGTTCCCTGAGTTGGTCGGTTCCCATACCGCCGTATTTCTTGCGCCAGCGATAATAGGTCTGCTCAGTAATGCGAACCTCGCGGATCGCATCCGCCCGCGCCATGCCTTGCCCGACAAGCACTTCAACCTGCCGCAGCTTCGTGACAATCTCTTCCGGCTTGTGTCTCTTCGTAGCCATTCTGATCCTCCGTTTTCCTAAACATAACGGCGGACCACTTCAGTGGGGGAGGATCAATTGATGTCGGAGTTGTCGGCGGGCCCCCGAACCAGATGCGACCGAGCGGGTGGGCAACCGGACTATTGGGTGGTCCGGACGCCGTGATCGAGATTAAATGGCAAAATGCCGTTTCGATGTGCAAGGGAAACGGCCTGGGTCTTGGTTTTGGCCTCAAGCTTGGTCAGGGCGTTCTTGAGGTATTTGCGAACGGTCTCCACCCCGATCTTCATGATCTCGGCGGTTTCAACCGAGGTCTTTCCCTTCGCGGCCCAATAAAGGCAGTCAATCTCGCGTGGCGCGAGCGTCTTGTTCAGTGCCTGCTCTCCGGGCACGCGCCAGTTCATCTTTGTTGCACAAAACTCAACAAGGTTAAGCGCGATCCACTGAAACTCGCACAGGAACTCCGGGGTTAAATCCGGCAGGTCCGGCAAATCGTTGAAGCGTATCAATCCGAAAGACCAGTATTCACCAAACCCCGTGTGCACCGGAAAGGACATGGTTTCCTCGACCCCGTAGTCGATCAGCCATTGTACCCATTTCCTGGTCGCCACGCTTTTGATCCGGCTGCGGTCACTCAGCAATTCGCGAAAGAGATGGCGTTTGGGAAGCGTACGCTGAATCATCGCTTCGCGAACCGGGTCGGCCGAATGGCTGATCGAGTGGCCGTGCTCTTTTGACAGAAGCGAATTGTGCCGCAGCCACTTCTCCAGAGTTTCCTGATCCAGATTGATATTGAGGTAGCTTTTCACCATTCCAGGCCGGTCATTCGCCATGCGCGCGACGGGGGTAAAGGACAGGATGGCCCCGGAATATCCATAACGCCGAATCGCAGGAACAAGCGCCTCGCAAACGTCCTCCAACGAAGAAAATTTATCCCAATCAATATGATGCATAGGGGATTCGATCCACCTTGACCTGCCCCCATTTGGGGGTGTCGGAAGAATGAGCCAATGGCGCTCATTATTCAAGCCAGACATCGGGAACAAATGGCGGAGTACAAGGATGACCCCCCAATTCTTCAGCATCAGCGACCAGGTTGCCCTACATGGACTGTATCGCGGTGACGAAATCGCCTTCATCGAGGGTGAGCGTTGCGAAACCTGGTCCGAACTGAACGCACGCGCCAATCGCATTGCCCACGCGTTGATCGGCCGGGGCGTCGCCCGCGGCGACCGCATCGCGGTTCTGTATGGCAGCCAGATCGAAGCCTACGAAGTTCTTCTGGGCATATGGCGCGCCGGTGCGGCTTTTGTGCCGCTGTCTCCGATGTTGACGCCTGATCTGACGGCAAGTCTGGCGAAAAACGCCGGCGCCAAGCTCGTCATCACCAACGAGGCTTTCGCGAAAATCGCCGCTGCGGCCCAGCCCGAAGCCGGGTTCGAGCAAGTCACCGGAAGCCAGCTCCTTGACGCAAGCCAGAACGAGACCGCGACCGGGGTCGCCAATGCTCCCGATGACCTCGCGACGATCATCTACTCGTCCGGAACGACCGGAACGCCCAAGGGAATCGCGCACAACCACGCCGCCCGCAGGACCGCGACGGAAATCGTCGCGCTGCAACTGCAGTACAATCCGAACTCGGTCGCCTACCTGATGATCCCGCCGCATTCGAATGGCGCTTTCATGGTTTGGGGGGCGGCCTTTGCGGTTGGCTTCAAGACCGTCCTGCACCCAGCTTTTGATGTGCCGGAGTTTTTCGGGATCCTAAAGAAATGGAAGCCGACCCACGGGTTCCTGATCCCGACCATCTGCAACGCCTTGATCGGCATCCCGGGCATCGAAAAGGTCGGGCTCGAATGCTTTGACTGGGCCATCACCGCGGGCGCTCCGATGCCCGAGCGAGTGAAAACGCGGATGATCGAACTGACCGGCAACGGACTGGCCGAACTGTGGGGGCTGACGGAAAGCGTCGCGAGCGTGAACCCGCCCAGCGACATGCAAGAGCACATGAACACGGTTGGCCGACCAGTCAACGGGGTCGAGCTTCGCATCATCGACGAGGACGGCAAGGACATCACGCAAAAGGGCGTAGGCGAAATCGTCGGGCGGTCGAACACGTTGATGGACGGGTATTGGGAGATGCCGCAAAAGGATGCCGAGGCAACCTGGATTTCGCCTGACGGGGTGGAATACTTCCGCACCGGCGATCTGGGTGAAATCGGTGCCGATGGCCGCCTGATCCTGCGTGGACGCAACAAGGAAATGCTCATCAGCGGCGGCCTGAATGTCTATCCGGTCGATATTGAAGCCACATTCATGAAGGACGCCAGGGTCGCCGATGTCGCCGTGGTCGGGGTTCCGCACGATCATTGGGGGGAAACCCCGATTGCCTTCGTGGTCGCCAAACCGGATCTCGCGTTGAGCGCCGACGACTTGAAAAATGCCGTCAACGAAAACCTGGCCAAGCACCAGAGGGTTTCGGACGTGGTTTTGGTTGAGGGTGATTTCCCCCGCAACACGTTGGGCAAGCCGCTGAAACAAGAGATGCGCGCGTCCTACCTGGCCGCGCTCTGAGACACGGCTGGGCAATCGGGCCGCTATAGCGTGCCCCCCGATCAATGAAATGAAAGGCTTTTGACCATGGGAAAACTTGACGGAAAGGTTGCCTATGTCACTGGTGGCGGGCGGGGCATTGGCCGCGCCGTCTGCCTGAAACTCGCCTCGGACGGCGCCCGGATCGTTGTAAACGATCTGGATGCAGAGCCCGCAAATGCCGTTGTCGGCGAGATCAAGGCGATGGGGGGCGAGGCAATCGCCATGCCGGGCAGCGTCAGCGCGCCCTCGTTCGGGGATGATTTCATTGCCGCGGGGATCGACGCCTTCGGAGGCGTGGACATCATCGTCAACAATGCGGGTTTCACCTGGGATGCGATGATCCAGAACATGTCGGACGAACAGTTCGACACGATCATCGACGTTCATATGAGGGCGCCGTTCCGCATTCTGCGGGCCGCTTCCCGTTTCATCATTCCGGCAGCCAAGGCCGAGGCCGCAAACGGTCAACCGGTGATCCGCAAGGTGGTTAACATTTCGTCTGTCTCCGGTACGCATGGAAACCCGGGGCAGGTCAATTATTCCTCAGCCAAGGCCGGGATCGCCGGGATGACCCGCACCCTCGCCCGCGAGTGGGGCAGGTACAATGTGAACGTCAACTGCGTGGCCTTTGGGCTAATCTCCACGCGGCTCAATGAAGTCGCGAAAGAAGCGAAACAGATCGAGGTTGACGGAAACAGGGTTTCAATCGGTTTGCCACCAAAAGTTCGCGCCGGTTTTGAAGCCATGATCCCGATGGGTCGGCTGGGAACCGTGGAGGAGGGTGCCGGCAGTGTCTGGCTGTTCTGCGTACCCGAGTCGAACTACGTCTCCGGCCAGACACTCGTGGTCGCGGGGGGAACGTAAGCCACAGCAGATTTACCCAACTATAAAAGCCTTAGTGAACAAAGGTCACGGCATTGCAGAGATCAATGACCGCAAGACCAAACCAAGGAGGAACACCATGAAAATCATCAGGAAAATCGCAGCTGCAAGTGCCATTTTGGCGTTGACGGCCGGCGCTGCTCTTGCCGCCGAGCCCGCGACGCTGAAACTGTCGACGGCTGCGCCGGAAAACACGGTCTGGGGCATGCAGGTCAACCGGTTGGCCGAGGCCATCGCCGAAGAAAGCGAAGGGCGGCTCAAGGTCGAACCCTTCTTCAACTCCCAGCTTGGCAACGAAAACGACACGCTCGCCCAACTGGCCCGCGGTCGGATCGACATGGGCGTTTTCACCGTCAACGCGGCCGCGCTGCAGGCCCCCGGTGTCGGGCTTTTCCAGCTTTTCAGCTATTACGACAGCAACGCCCAGCGGGCCTGCGTTCAGCAAGAGCACCTGTCCGACGAAATGCGCGCGCAGCTCGCCGACAAGGGCGTCTACTTTGGCGGCTGGGCCGAAGTGGGCAATGTCTACATCATGAGCAACCGGGAAATCCATGGCATCGAGGATCTTCAAGGTCTCAAGGCCGGCATCTCGGTGAACAAATACACGACCGAATTCTGGAAAGCGCTGGGCGCCAACCCGGTGCCGGTCAACCCGGCCGAGGTCGCGTCGGGCCTCTCGACCGGCCTGATCGACCTCTATGCGACGGTTTATTCCTTCTATATCCCCACTGGCATGAACAAGATCGCGCCGGTGGTGAGCGAATTCAACATTGCCAGTCAGCCCGGAATGTTTGCCGTGAGCCAGCGAGTGATGGATCGGTTGGCGCCGGAAGATCAGGCAGCCATCAAACGCGCCTTCGCACGGTTCCCGGCCGACATGATCATGAATGAGATCCTGGCCTTCGAAGACCAGATACGCAAGCTTCACAAGAACATGGGCGGTGCGATCTATCAGCCGAGCGACGAGGCGATCGCCGCATTCCGCGACCGGCTGCCCGCCTATTGGGACGCGATGTTCGGCGACTTTGGCGAAGAAGGGCTCCGGATCAAACAGATGATCGACGACGGTAAAGCTGCCTGCGGTAGCTGAGCATGAACCAGGCCAGGCGCCGAACCAGTCGGTGCCTGGCCTTTGAGGGCGGATACGATATGAAACAGACCAGGGCCCCAGCTTCTGTCGTGAAAATTCTCGGCGTCTGGCACTTCACGGAACGCTTTATCGCCGTGGCCGCGTTTTCGTTGATCGGCCTGTTGCTCTTCGCCGATGTTGCGGGTCGCGAAGTCATCGGACCGCTCGGGCGGGCGCTGGGGCTTGATAGCGGCCCCGCCGGTATCGCCTATTCGCGCAAGATCGCGCTAGCCGCGCTTGTACTTGGCGCTTTTGCGGGACTGGGGGTCAGCGTTGCCACCGGGGCGCAGATCGTTCCGCGCGTGGCGTTTGGCTGGGTCCCGGAAAGATGGGGGCCGGCCCTCGACCGTCTGGCCAATCTGGTGAGCGGAATCCTGTTTCTCGCCGTCGCCTATTACGGTGTGATCTTCGTGTTGTCGTCGCGTGAAATCGGCACGGTGGCCGCCGGGATCGGCTGGCCGCTGTGGATCATCCAGGCCTTCATACCGGCCGGGTTCGCTTCGGCCGGATGCCGGTATCTTGTTTTCGCGATCTGGCCCGACACGGCCCCGCGACAGTCGGAGGTTCAGGAATGAGCGCGCTTGGCCTGATAATACTTGTCCTGGTGTTGCTGGTCCTGCGGCAACCGCTGACAATCCTGCTGATTGCCGCCATCGCCTATGTCCACATGGTATGGGGTGCTGGATACCTTGACTACATCGTCGAAGACATGTGGACCTCGCTCAATAAGGAACTGATCCTGTCGGTGCCGCTGTTCATGCTATGCGGCGCGGTAATGACCGAGGGCACCGCCGCGCGACGACTGGTGCGCATCGTGCGCGCCGTGACCGCACCGACAAGGGGCGGGCTTGGTGTAGCTGCGATACTCAGCTGTGCGGTCTTCGCCGCAATCTCGGGTTCGTCGATCGTCACGATGATCGCGGTCGGGTCGGTTTTGTATCCGGCGATGAAAGAAGCGGGGTATTCCAACCGCTTTGCGCTGGGCACGGTGGTGTCCGGCGGCACCCTCGGCATCATCATTCCGCCTTCGATACCGCTGATCCTGTACGGGCTTGTCACCGAAACCTCTATTGTCGATCTGTTCCTGGCAGGTGTTTTGCCCGGGCTTATGCTGATCGGGCTGATGGCAGCCTATTCGATCTGGTCGAACCGCGATCTTCCTGCCCAGAAAATGGACTGGATCGAACTGGTGGACGCACTCAGATCGGGGGTCTGGGCGGCGCTGTTTCCTATCATATTGCTGGGCGGCATCTACTCCGGCTTCTACTCACCCACCGAAAGCGCCGCAGTAGCTCTGGTCTATGCGCTGGTGATCGAGTTTTTCGTCCACCGCGAGATGAACCTGTGGGGCTATTTCAACGTTGTCACCGAAACTGCCAAGCTGGGCGGTGCGTTGTTTCCGCTGATCGCCGTTGCCCTGTCACTCAACCTGATCCTTACTGAACACCGGGTGCCGGCTCAGGTCGTCGAACTGGCAAGCGGTTTTGTCGATAATCCCATTGCTTTCATCCTGGTCGTGAACCTGATTCTGCTCGCGGTTGGGGCCTTCATGACGACAAACGAGGCGATCCTGATCCTTGGTCCGATTCTGATGCCGGTGGCACAAGCCTACGGGTTTCATCCGGTTCATTTCGGGATCATCATGATCGTCAATCTCGAGATCGGATATCTGACCCCACCGGTTGGCCTGAACCTTATGGTGGCCCTTGTCACTTTCAAACAGAAGTTCAGTGAGCTTGTGGTATCGGTGCTGCCCTATATCGCGCTTATGGTCGTGGCGCTTTTCATCGTCACATTCGTTCCGTGGCTGGCCTTAGGGCTGCTATAAAACAGGATGCCGTGACAGGCTGCCGCTAACCTGATCCACGGGTTAGCGGCAGAATACTTCAGATATCCATGGACCGGGCGATCAGGTCCTTCATGATCTCATTGGTTCCACCATAGATCATCTGCACGCGGGCATCCGCATAGAGCCGTGCAATGGGGTATTCCATCATATACCCGTATCCGCCATGCAGTTGCAGGCATTCATTCATGACCTCGTTCTGGGTTTGCGAACCCCAGTATTTGGCCATCGAGGCGGTTGCGGAATCAAGCGTACCGTTCTCAATCCGGGCAATGCAGTCATTCACGAAACTGCGTAGCAGTTCGGCCTTGGTCTTGCATTCCGCCAGTTTGAACCGGGTGTTCTGAAAATCCATGACCCGCTGGCCGAAGGCCTTGCGTTCCTGCACATAGCGCACGGTTCGTGCGATGGCGAAGTCGATTGCGCCCAACGCCATGATGGCAATGGTCAGCCGTTCCCACGGCAGCTGTTTCATCAACTGGTAAAAACCCTGACCTTCATCGGGTCCTAAAAGATTGGTCAAAGGTATCATCGCACCGTCGAAGAAAAGCTCGGAAGTGTCGCTGCCCTTCATGCCGAGTTTCTTGAGATTGCGGCCACGCCGGAAGCCTTCCAGGCCTTCGGTTTCCATGACGATCAGCGAAACGCCCTTGGCGCCTGCGGTTACATCGGTTTTGGCGACGACGATGATCAGGTCCGCTGTTTGTCCGTTGGTGATGAAGATCTTGGATCCGTCAATTCGGTATTGGTTGCCCTCCCGCTTGGCTGTAGTGCGCACCGCCTGCAAATCAGAACCCGTCCCAGGCTCGGTCATCGCGATCGCACCGACCCGTTCTCCGGTGACCAGACCTGGCAGCCACCTGGTTTTTTGTTCTTCGGTGCCGTAGGCGGCAATATAGTGCATGACAATCGACTGGATCGGAAAACCCCACCCCGGATCGCCAGCCGCAGCCTGTTCATAAAGCGTAATGGCATCGAACCCCATGCCGCCGGACACGCCACCGTACGCTTCGTCGATGGATCCGGCCATAAGACCGGCCTCTCCGGCCTTGGTCCAGAAGTCACGGTCGACTACCCCGTTTTCGACCCAGGTTTCGGTATTGGGGACCAGTTCGTCCTGATAGAACCGCTTGACCGCATCGGCGAACATCGCGTGTTCGTCGGTGGCCCAGTTGCTGGACTGTGAAATGAGGGACATAAGGCACCGCCTTTCCTGACCGAAGAAACAGAAATCAACGTCAAAGAAGATAGAGCGGTTGTCACTAAATGTAAATTTAGGTGTTTTCCGCCACGCGATAATTACGCGGCGTAATTCCGGTCCAGCTTTTGAATGCACGAATAAAAGCGCTGGCTTCGCTGAACCCTGTCAGCTCCGAAATGTCCTCGATCGAGCGGTTCGTCGTGTTCAGCAGTCGAATCGCCCTGTCCCGTCTGACCTGTGTGCGGATAGTGCGGTAGTCCGACCCGGCAGCCTGCAAGCGGCGGCGCAGTGTATGCGGCGCCATTCCCAGATGATGGGACATTAGGGCGGCATCGGGCATCTCGCCGTGTTCGTCGAGATGACGCTCAATCGCCATGGCGACATCAAGCGCCAAGCCCGAGATCGCCTCGATCGGCAAAAAGGCGTCAAGCGGCGTACGCCGCGCCCAGGCCATGGCCTGTTGTTCGCTGCGCAGAACCGGGCGGGACATGAAGTCCGCAGGCATCGACAGGCAACAGGTGCTGCATTCGAAAAACAACGCGGCATTGGTGAAAAATGACGGATAGTTAGCGGCGTTAGGTGGTCTGGAATAACTGAAATCGGCCCGCATAATGGGAATTCGCACGCCGCCGAGCCACCCCATCAACCGGTGTATCAGGATCAGAACCAGCTCATAGCCAAGCTCATTCAGAACAAGACCGCCGGGCCTTCGTGAGACGGAGAAGACGGCCCGGTTCGCGCGTTTCTCAAAAGACAGCGACAAGCTGTTGTCCTGAAGATCCATGAATTCGGCACTTCGCTCAAAAGCCTGTCCGATAGTTGACGCGTTGCTTGCAAAGGCTGCGAGGATGGCAAATGTGCCGACGCGCTGGCGCCGATCGAGAAGGCCGAGCGCCTCGTCGTCCAGGGCGCGGGTCGTCGCCCGGACCAGGGATACGAACTGTGGAATCTGGACTTGGGATGAGGGTCCTATGCGCCTGGGGAGGTCGGCGCTGCGCAGCAGGGCAACAGGATCGGCCCCGCGCCGTTCAGCGCCTTTCAGCAGGTTCAACGAGATTTCCGCCAGAGCGCTCACAGCTGTTCCTCAAGAAGTTACTTAATGTACATTTTTCCAATCTTGTTGGTCATTGTCAATTTCGTCTGATTCACAACAATAATATTCGAGCACCTGCCTCGGGGCAGGTCGTAAAACATGTATTGGGAGAGCTTCCATGGCCACCGCCACATATATCTTCGACGCGGTTCGGACCCCGCGCTCAAGGGGCAAAGCGACCGGCACCCTTCACGAAGTAAAACCCGTGCAACTTGCTGCCGGTCTTCTGAAAGGTTTGCAGGACCGGCACGACCTTGACACATCGCGGGTGAACGATGTCGTGTTCGGATGCGTGACCCCGGTCGGCGATCAGGGGTCGTGCATTCCCAAGGCGGCCGTTCAGGCCGCTGGCTGGGATCAGTCGGTGCCGGCGGTGCAACTGGACCGCTTCTGCGCATCGGGGCTGGAGGCCGTGAACATCGCCGCCGCCAAGGTCGGGTCGGATCAGGAAAGCCTTGTCGTTGCGGGCGGTGTCGAATGCATGAGCCGGGTGCCGCTGGGATCGAATGGCGGGGCGATGTTCATGGATCCCGAGTTCGTCATTGATCACAATTCGGCTCCGCAGGGGATCGGCGCGGACCTGATCGCCACATTAGACGGCTACAGCCGCGAAACCGTCGATGCCTATGCGGTCGAAAGCCAGAAGCGCGCTGCCCGGGCCCGTGACAACGGCTGGTTCGACGGATCGGTCCTGCCGGTGCGCGACGAAAGCGGGCTGATCGTTCTGGAGCGCGATGATTTCATCAAGCCCGATACCGACATGCAGGGACTTGGCGCGCTGAAACCGTCCTTTGCGCAGATGGGGGCGATCGGTTTCGATGCACTGGCACTGGCCAAGTACCCAGAGGTGATGCAGATCAACCACGTGCATACGCCAGGCAATTCCTCGGGCATTGTCGATGGTGCCGCCGCGGTCATGATCGGCAGCGAACAGGCCGGAAGGGATCTGGGTCTCGAACCGCGCGGCAGGATCGTTGCCAGCGCCGTTCTGTCCACCGACCCGGTGATCATGCTGACCGGTCCTGGACCGGCGGCAAAGCTCTGCCTGGAAAAGGCCGGGCTGACCGCTGATGACATTGACCTGTGGGAGATCAATGAAGCCTTCGCCTCGGTGGCCCTGCGCTACATGAGGGATCTCGATGTCGATCACGAGATCACCAACGTCAACGGTGGTGCCATCGCCATGGGGCACCCGCTGGGGGCAACCGGCGCGATGCTGATTTCGACGGTTCTTGATGAACTTGAAAGACGAAATGCCAAGCGGGGCATGATTTCACTCTGTGTCGGCGGCGGCATGGGTATTTCGACGCTGATCGAACGCGTCTGAGAAAGGAACTGAACATGGGTGAATTTCGCTACGAAAAAGACGCTGACGGCATCGTCACGATTACGATGGACATGGACGGGCCGGTCAATTCGATGAATGCCGCCTTTGGGCCGCTGTTTGCCGAAGCCGCTGACAGGGTTTCGGCCGAGGATGGGCTGACCGGCGTTGTCATCACCTCGGCCAAAGATACGTTTTTTGCCGGCGGCGACCTGAACATGCTGGCCGCGGTGCCGCCGGGCGATGAGCAGGGCGTGTTTGATATGGTCGAGGGCATCAAGGCGTCGATGCGCAAGCTGGAAAAGCTGCCGGTGCCGGTGGTCGCGGCGATTAATGGTGCGGCACTCGGCGGCGGTTTCGAAATCTGTCTGGCCTGCAACCGGCGCATCGCGCTGGATGACCGCAAGGTCAAGATCGGTCAGCCCGAGGTGTCGCTGGGGCTGCTGCCCGGTGGCGGCGGTTGCGTGCGCATGACCTATCTTCTGGGGCTTGAGGGCGCCATGCCCTTCCTGCTGGAAGGCCGCCAACTTGATGCCGCACACGCAGTTGACGCGGGGCTGATCCATGAAACCGTTGGGTCTGTCGAAGAGCTTTTGCCGCGCGCCAAAGCCTGGATCAAAGAGGTTCAAGGCGATGCCGTCGCAGCGGCCCAACCCTGGGACACCAAAGGTTATCGTATTCCGGGCGGGCCTTCGATCTCGCCTGCCAACGCCCCCAAGATCGCGGGTGCCGCGGCGATGCTCTATCAGAAAACCCGCGGGCTGCTGCCAGCCCCGGCCATGATCCTCGACATCATGGTCGAGGCCGCGGGCAAGCCCGACTTCGATTCCGCCACGCGCTACGAAAGCCGCAAATTCGCGGCGCTTGTGCCGCGCCCCGAAACCAAGAACATGATTTCGGCCTTTTTCTTCAACCTCAACAAGGTGAACAACGGGGCAAGCCGGCCCAAGGATGTCACCCGCACCAAGGTTGGCAGGGTCGGCATTCTGGGCGCCGGCATGATGGGACAGGGGATCGCCTATTCCTCGGCCATGGCGGGGATTGAGGTGGTGCTGAAAGACGTCACCATCGAAGGCGCCGAGAAAGGCAAGGCCTATACCGAGACGCTTTTGAACAAGAGGGTGCAAAAGGGGCGGATGACGGACGAGAAGCGCGACGAAGTGCTGGCGCTGATCACCCCCACGACGGATGCCTCGGATCTTGCCGGTTGCGATCTGGTGATCGAGGCGGTGTTCGAACGGATTGACGTCAAGAACAAGGTATTGGCAGAGCACGAGGAATTGATCGGGCAGAACACGGTCTGGGGATCGAACACCTCGACCCTGCCGATTACCCGTCTGGCCAAAGCCTCGAAGCGCCCCGAGAATTTCATCGGGCTGCACTTCTTCTCGCCCGTTGACAAGATGCCGCTCTTGGAAATCATCGTGGGTGAGCAGACTTCGGATGAGACTCTGGCCCGCGCGTTCGACTACGCGCTGCAGATCCGCAAGACGCCGATTGTGGTGAACGATGCAACCGGGTTCTATACCTCACGGACAATCGGGACCAAGATCTATGAAGCCGTCGAAATGGTGGCCGAGGGGCTGGACCCGGTGCGGATCGACAACCTCGGGCGGTCGGTCGGTTTTCCGGTCGGAATGCTGAGCCTTCTGGACGAGCTCAAGCTTCACCTGCTGCTCGATGTGCATGACACCCAGCTCGAAATGGGTCTGACCAAACCCGAGGACCAGCCGAACCGCGCCGCGCTCGATCTGCTGCGCGAAATGGTGGAGACTCATAATCGCCGCAGCCGCGCCGAAGGGGGGGCCTTTTTCGACTATACCGATCAGGGCAAGCGGCTTTGGCCAGGCCTGGAGCAATGGCGAAAACCAGGGCACGAAATCCCGGATGAGGACATCAAGGACCGGATGTTGTTCCGGCCCGTTCTCGAGACCTTGAAATGCCTCGAAGAGGGCGTTCTGCGCAGCGTTCCCGACGCCAATATTGGCTCGATCATGGGCATTGGCGCGCCGGTGCACACGGGCGGCTATGTGCAGTTCATCAACACCTATGGCATCGACAGGTTCACCCGGCGCTGCGAGGAACTGGCACAGAAATACGGCCCCCGCTTCGCTCCGCCCGGCATTCTCAAGCAGCATGCGGCCGAAAACCGGCCATTCGTCTGAGCCCTTCAATGAGATCCCCTTCGGCGACGCAACCAGTCGCACCGCCGAAAGGGAACGAAACGGATTGCGCACTGGTAGAAAAAGGAAAGCACGCAATGGACAAACCGCTTTGGCAGCTTGGCGCATGCGATCTGGCCAACCAGATCGCTGCGGGCGGAGTGAGCGCGGCCGAGGCGGTCAACGCCGCGGTCGACCGGATGCGCGCGACGAACCCTGCGATCAATGCCGTGGTCGACGATCTGTCCGAAACGGCCTTGGAAACGGCCGCCGAACTGGACCGGATCTTTGCCCGGTCCGGCCCGGTCGGTCCGCTGCATGGCGTGCCGGTGACGATCAAGGAAAATGTCGACCAGGCCGGACGGGCAACACCGAACGGCGTTGTCGCGCTCAAGGATCTGGTTGCGCCTGCGGATTCGCCAGTTGTCACCAACCTGAAAAACGCAGGCGCCATCGTCATAGGGCGCACGAATACGCCCGAGTTTTCGTTTCGTGCCAGCACCGATAATCCGTTGCACGGGCGCACGTTCAACCCTTGGATCGAACGGGCCTCTGCCGGAGGATCGTCGGGCGGATCCGCGTCTGCAGTCATGTCTGGCATGGGGGCGCTGGCGCACGGCAATGACTTCGGCGGCTCGCTTCGTTATCCGGCCTCGGCCACCGGTGCTGTGACGGTAAAACCGGGTCTGGGCCGTGTGCCGGCCTACAATCCATCGCAAACCGCAGATCGGGGCATCATCGGACAGCTGATGTCGGTTCAGGGGGTCATCGCGCGGCAAGTGGCCGATGTGCGTCTGGCCATGAAGAGCCTGATTGCCCATGACCCGCATGATCCGTGGGCGGTGCCGATGCCCTTTGAGGGTCCCGCAATCGAAGGGCCGGTCAAGGTCGCCTTCACGCGCAGCGGATTTGGCTTCGATGTGCATCCGGCGGTCGACCGGGCGCTAAGTGCGGCCGCCGACGCGCTGACGGACGCTGGCTATCAGTTGATCGAGGCCGATATACCAAATGTCCGGGAAATCGGCATGGACGCGCTGCGTGCGATCTCCGGCGAAACCCAGGCACTGCTACGCGACACGATCCACCAACTGGGCAGCGCTGAATTCAACCGCTATCTGGACACCTGTTTCGAAATCGCGCCGCCCTTTGACGGCGTCGAGCTGCAGCAGGCCCTGCCCCGGCGCAATCATTTCGGGCGCCAATGGTCGCTGTTCCTGTCGGAATACCCGTTGGTCCTGACACCTCTACTGCTTAACCCGATCTATGACTGGGACCGCGACCTGCAGGGGCGCGAGGGTGCCGAAGACATTCTGCTAAAAGCCTTTTACGGCTATTCGATGAATTACCTCGGACTTCCAGCTGGCGTCGTGTCCGCCAGCTACAACGATGGCCTGCCGATCGGAGTTCAGATCATCGGTCGCCGCTTCCGGGAGGATATGATCCTCGATGCCTGCGAAGCCATCGAAATCCGCGTCGGCGTGATGGCCGAACGCCTGTTTGAACGGGGCTGAGACAGTCTGTACTTCCAGATGCCATTTTGAAACGCAAGAAGGAAAGGAAACGACGATGAAAAGACCAAGCTATGTTGTGGGCGTCGGAATGATACCCTTTGCCAAACCGGGTACCAGCGAAGCCTATGATATCATGGGAGCCCGGGCCGTTCAGCTCGCACTGAAAGATGCGGGCCTTGAGTACTCGAAAATCGAGCAGGCCCATGCCGGCTATGTCTATGGCGACTCGACCGCCGGTCAGGCCGCGCTGTATCGGGTCGGGATGAGCGGTATCCCGGTGTTCAATGTCAACAACAACTGCGCCAGCGGGTCCTCGGCGCTTTTCATGGCCAATCAGGCGGTGGCGAGCGGGGCGGTCGAATGCGCTCTGGCCGTAGGTTTCGAGCAGATGAACCCCGGCGCTCTGGATCTGGTTTTCAAGGATCGCCCGTCTCCGATGACACGGTTTATCCAGGAGCTTGACGATCTGATGGGTCAGGCGCCCGGTGTTCCGCCAACGGCTCAGTTCTATGCCGGCGCAGCACGGGACCACGCCAAGGAATACGGCACCAAGCCCGAGACATTTGCAAAGATCCGGGCCAAGGCCTCGCGCCATGCCGCGGCCAACCCGTTGGCCATTTTCCGCAAGGAAGTCACCGAAGAAGAGGTTCTCGCCTCCCCTACAGTCTTGTCCCCCCTCACGCGGCTTCAGTGCTGCCCGCCCACATGCGGCGCGGCTGCCACGATCGTGTGTTCCGAGGATTTCGCCAACAGGAACAATCTGAACCGGGATGTCATCATTGCCGCGCAGTCGATGACGACCGATTATGACAGCACGTTCGAGGCGCATGACATGCGCCAGCTCATTGGCGTCGACATGACCAGGGCCGCAGCCCGGCAGGTCTATGAACAGGCCGGCGTCGGCCCGGATGAGATCAGTGTTTGCGAGCTGCACGACTGTTTCACGACCAATGAGCTTGTCACCTACGAGGCGTTGGGCCTGACCACCGATGGCGGGGCCGAGAAATTCATTCTGGATGGCGACAACACCTATGGCGGGCAATGCGTGACCAACCCGTCTGGCGGACTCTTGTCAAAGGGGCATCCGTTGGGCGCAACCGGTCTGGCGCAGTGCTATGAGCTGGTTCATCAACTGCGCGGGACCGCCGAGCAGCGTCAAGTCGACGGCGCTCGACTGGCACTGCAGCATAATATGGGCCTGGGCGGCGCCTGCGTCGTGACCCTCTATCAGAAAGCCTGACGACGGGTTCGGCAGGTCGTCGTCAACCGGATTCCGCATGGGATCGGGTCGGCTTCATTGGAGTCCCAACCGGTTGAGCGCACGTTCACCCCGCAGGTGAATTGCTTTTGTGTTACCGGCGGTCTCGGCATCACGGCTTTGTCACCGACGCATCACGCAAGGCAGCAAACACGGCGACACAGGTGGACCTGCCCACCTGCTAGCTGCACCAAAGCGAGTCCTGACAATGACCGAAACGGCACCCAAGACAGAAAACGTCATTTTGAGCGAAGACGGACCTGTCGCGACAATTACCCTGAACCGTCCGCGGCAATACAATTCCTTTAACAAAGAAATGCGCCGCGAAATGATGGCTGCAGTGGTATATGTCGAAGCATCGGACAGTATCCGCGTGTGCATCATCCGTGGCGCAGGGCCGGGGTTTTCGGCTGGCGCGGACGTGACCGACTTCGACTACGACCCGATATCAAATCTGATCCTAGGCGAATTCAAGCCGTTCCTCACAAGGATTTACGAAGGCAAGTGCCTCTACATCGCGCAGGTTCACGGAAATGTGGCCGGGATCTCGATTGCTCTTGCAATGAGTTGCGATTTCATGACCATGTCCGAGGATTCCGCCATCTATCTTGCCTTTGCCGCGCTGGCCCTGGTGCCCGATGGCGGTGTCTCCTGGCACCTGGTGAATGCCATGGGGCGGCAGCGCGCCTTGCAGGCGATCATAGAAGGACAAAAGATCGGCGCCGGCCGCTGTCTTGATCTGGGCCTCGCCAACCATGTGGTTCCAGCGGATGAATTGACTGAGAAGACAAACGCCTGGGCCAGGCAGCTCGCCAGAAGTGCGCCGCACGCGGCCTCGGCGGCCAAGCGGCTTATAGCGGCCGCACCCTATATCGGTTACGCGGACGCGATCGACCTTGAAGCGGCGGAGCAAAACGTGCTGGCACGGACCAATGATTTCAAGCGCTGTGTCGATGCCTTCGCGAAGCGAACAACACCTGAATTTTGGGGCAACTAATCGAAACACGGCCCAGAGCGCGAGACTTGACGAGACAAAGGAGAAGGCCAGTGCTTTTGAACGACGTGAAAATCCTGGAATTCGAAGGTTTGGGACCGGCACCCTTTGCCGGGATGCTTCTCGCCGACCTTGGCGCTAAAGTTACCGTGGTCAACAGGCCCGATGGCAGCCCCGCGCCCGGTGTTTCGGACGGCTCCCTCCTCGACCGGGGAAAGCGTTCCATCATTCTGGATCTCAAGAACCCGGACGACATCGCAAAGGCGAAAGCCCTTGCCGCATCGCAGGATGCGGTGATCGAAGGGTTGCGTCCCGGAGTGATGGAGCGCCTCGGACTGGGCCCCGGGGACCTTCAGTCGGTCAATTCCCGGTTGGTATATGGTCGGGTGACCGGTTGGGGTCAGAATGGACCGCTGGCCCAATGTGCGGGTCACGATCTGAACTATGTCGGCATGTCCGGCGCAGCGTGGTATGGCTCGCTTCCTGAGAATGCCCCGTTCACACCGCCGACGCTTCTTGGCGATGTCGGCGGTGGCGCACTTTATCTTGTGATTGGCATTCTGGCGGCACTGATGGAAGCGAGGCGCACCGGCAAAGGCCGGGTCGTGGACGCGGCAATCTACGACGGTTCGGCCCATATGATGAATCTTCTCATGGTGCTGGCGCAATCCGGTGCTCTGGTCCAGGAAAGGGGAAAGAGCCTGCTCGATGGCAGCCACTGGAGCCGCACCTATGAAACCGCGGACAGGGGTTACATGGCCGTCCAGTGCCTTGAGCCCAAGTTCTACCGGATTTTCATCGAAAAAATGGGGCTTGCGAACGACCCGCGCTTTTTCGATCAGTTCGACAGCGGGAAATGGCCATCTCAGAGTGACATTCTGTCGGGGATATTCCGCTCGAAGCCCCGCGCCCATTGGGAGGGGTTATTCGTCGGCACGGATGCCTGCGTTGCCCCGGTGCTGTCACCCGCAGCGGCCGCCGCGCATGAGATGAATCAAATCCGCAACACCTGGTACAAGCGCGGCGAGAGTTTGGAAGCAGCCGCTGCGCCACGCTTCAGCGGATTACCTGAATGGTTGCCGCCGGAGATCCCCACTCGCGGTCAGCACACAGACGAAATCCTGAAGGAAATGTGCAGCTGAATGAATGATAGTGCGGCAATCACAGTTGTAAAAGTTCCCACCCCTCGCGAGAAATGCCGCAAGATTCAATGGTGGACGGAATGGGCTGATTTCGTTGAAAAAGTAGTTGGTTTTGGCGCGTCTGTTAGAGTGATCACTTTGATTTCGTTCAGATGTCGAAGGTGTGGCCGCCGCTTCAGCTTGCGGCGGGCGGCATCGGTTTGAGCTTTGCGAGTTTGCGGAGGTTTTGGGCGGTGGCTGCGAGGGTAAATTCGTCTTGAACGCCGCATGGGCCTCGTAATCGGAGCCGTCCCAGGCCGAGGATACGTTTGAGGTGGGCAAAGAGCATCTCGACCTTCTTTCGACGCGCCTGTGCCTTCGGGTTGAACTCAGAGGCAGTGCATTGGCGGGCAAAGTCTCTGACGATTTCATATTTATCGCGATGGACCGAACGCGTGTCAGCGTTGGGACAGCACTTTGCCTTCAGCTCGCACCCTGTGCAGTCTGATTTCAGGGCCCGGTAGTTTCTGGATTTCCAAACTGGCGCATTCCGTTTTGGATCGGAATAGGTCCGCCATGTATGCCGCATCTCTTTGCCGCCCGGGCAAATGTACCGGTCGTTCTCGTCGTCCCATTTGAAGTCTGATCGTGAGAAGGTTCCGTCCGTCCGTTCGCCTTTGTCAAAGACGGGAATGAACGGGAGAATTTGGCGCTTCAGAGCCAGCCAGACCAGAGTGTCGGATGATCCGTATGCGGTGTCTGCGGAGATCCAATCGGGCTTCACGCCAAAGCGCTCTTCGGTCCGGTCTAGCATCTTCCGCATCGCTCCATCCTCAGCGGTCTTGTTCGACCGACTGGCGTCCACATCCACGATGATGCCATGGTCCGTATCGATCAGATAGTTATCGGAATAGGCAAAGAACGCAGGGCCTTTGCGCGCGGCGGTCAATTGGCTTGCTGGGTCAGCATGGGCTGTGAACTTTGGCTTGGCAGTGGTCGCTGCGCCGAACGCTTCGTCATCCAACGTGTTGAGATACTCGCGCACAGCACGAGGCGCATCATCAGGACAAATCTCGCGTGCTGCCCAATCCTCGGGGTTGCTCGAGTTCTGCTTCTGCACATCCGCACTGATCAAGCTGGCATCGACCGCGAAGCCCTCACCACCAAACAAGCCTTCCTTCATGCAACGCGCAACCGTCGTCTCAAACACATGGCGCAGCAGACCGCTTTCGCGGAAGCGACCGTGACGGTTCTTGGAAAAGCTCGAGTGATCCGGGATACGGTCAACCAGATCAAGGCGGCAGAACCACCGATAGGCGAGGTTCAGATGCACCTCCTCGCAAAGCCGCCGCTCAGATCGAATGCCGAAACAGTATCCGATCAAAAGCATGCGGATCAGAAGTTCTGGATCAATGGAGGGGCGACCAGTGTGGCTATAGAACTCCGTCAGATGCGTGCGGACGCTGGTCAGATCAACAAATCGATCAAGCGACCGCACTAAGTGATTATGGGGAACGTGGTCCTCTATCGAGAACTCATAGAACAAAGCCGCCTGCGCTTCTTGCCTCGGTCCCATCATCCGCAATCCTCCCGTTCCTCAAGAGAATTGAACCAGCCGTTTGACCGCCTATCAAGGAAGAGTTTTTCAACAAAATGGGCTCTGAGCCGCCTTGCGGCGCTGCGGCAGCATGGGTGCAGCGAACCCGCGCCTCACCCCCGCTCCCAGATGACGCCAGGCAGCCCAAAGCGGACATGATATTCGCAGTCGCAGCACCAAGGCGGTCCCGAAGGGAGGGTGGGAAGCGGCCCTTTGCTGCGGCTTACATCAACGTCCGCTGCGGATGTTCAAGAGAGGCTGAGAACGTTTTGACACGACGGTTGCAGAACAACACCGATACGCTGGCAGGCACCGGGGATGGCTTGACCGCCATCACATTGACCGAGAGGAGTGTTGCCTTTCGCACTCGCAACCTTAACCCAAGCTTGACCGATGGAGTATATTTTTCAAGTTGTTGTGAAGAAACTACAGGCTTCCACCTAGAAGACGGTAACGTTATCGAGGTAGTAAAGGAGTGAGAATTCCGCTTTCATCCAAGCCGTGTTCGTCGGCTCAACGAGCAAGCGCCTTGAAGAATACTGGTAAGAAACATGTGCTCAGCGAATAACACCTCACCCACGATAAACGCTCTGAAGTTTACCCAGTGGCTCGATATCTGGGACGGGTTTGAGTATTCGGCAAACCCGCCTGACAGGAAACCGAAACCTTCAATGTTCATTTTCTCCATGAACGCTTCGACGCTGCGCAGCTATAGCGACGTTTACAAGCGTGAACGAAACAGTGTTGACGCTGAGGGCATTCAAAGAAAAAGAGACGAGAAGCGGACGGAACGGATCCAAGAGTTTGTCCAGTACGGTTATCCGTACGGCGACTTGAAGGAGAACCAACGTACCTTGGACAAGGTAGCCCTTAGAAAACCTGGCTGGCTGCCAACCGCTATCGTAGTGAACATCCTCGAACCCGGCGACGTGCGTCGGGGCAAACTGTCCGTCGTCAGGGATTTTGGGACAGATGGCCGCCTGAACTAAAAGAGGGTTCTGCACATCTGGTAGGTTTGATTATGCAGCGGATTTGCGGTGAAGCAAGCGTCGCGTTTCGATGGTCCTC
>Ga0098070_100255_pt1 | contig 18881 bp, 13 predicted proteins | sample 28_taG_FD_75063 | JGI IMG/M metagenome (GOLD analysis project Ga0098070, IMG submission 75063) | Marine viral communities from Cariaco Basin, Caribbean Sea - 28_WHOI_OMZ | ecosystem: Environmental > Aquatic > Marine > Oceanic | place: Caribbean Sea: Cariaco Basin | collected 2014-11-12
ACCATCGTTGCCGCCTTCTACCTGACCCTAGCCCTGAAAACCGGGTTTCAGAGCTTCGACATGTTGGCGCTCTGGAAGGCGAGCGCCGGTACCCGCGCGGCACATCCCGAGGCGTTCAAGGTGGGGTTTGGGGCCGTCGGCTTCGGGGCCATCGGGCTTGGCGCCCTGGCGCTGGCCTGGACCTGGAAGAAGGAGCGCGACGACTACGGCTCGGCCCATTGGCAGACCAAGGCGGAGCTGAAGAAGAACGACATGCTACAGGCGCCCGGCAAGGGCTTTGTCTGCGGCAAGCTTGGCGCGCCGACCTCCAAGGCCGAGTTCATCTCCTCGACGACCATCCCGCATGTGATGATGGTGGCGCCGACTCGTGCCGGTAAGGGTGTGGGTTTCGTGATCCCGAACCTTCTGAGTTTTGCAGGCTCGGTCGTGGTGCTCGACGTGAAGGGCGAGAATTTCGACAAGACCGCGCGGCTCCGGGCGCTGAACGGCGACGAGGTCTATCGGTTCAGCCCCTTCGACTGGGCCAATGCCACGCATCGCTACAATCCGCTCGCCCGGATCGCGAAGGCCCCGAGCTTCGCGCAGCGGTTTACCGAGGTTTCGATCCTGGCCGACCTGTTCCTCGACAAGGACAACAAGCAACTCGACACCTTCTCCGAGGCCGGCAAGTCGATCTTTGTCGCCGCCTGTCTGCTGGCGATCCAGCGCGGAACGCCGAACCTTGGCGAGGTAAACAAGATCGTTGCAGGGGGCGAATACAAGAACGCCCAGTACAAGACCTATGCCGACGAGGCCGAGGAAGACATCCTGCGCGAGCTCTGGACCAACGCGGCCTCAGCTTCGTCGCGGCTGCTGACCTCGAACATCCAGGCGCTGATGACCGCCGGTCTCAAGCAATGGGACAATCCGGCGGTGCGCTCCGCCACGAAGGCGAGCGACTTCGACTTCTCGACCTTCCGCAAGACCCCGCAATCGCTCTACATCGCGGTGTCCGAAGATCACATCGCGACGCTGGCCCCGCTCCTGCGCCTGATGTTTGCCGATCTCATCGCCTCGATCCGCCTCAACGAACCGGGTCCGGACGAGCCCTGGCCGGTCATGATGATGATCGACGAATTCCAGCAGATGGGGGCCATGCCCTATCTCGAACGCGCGATCCATTCGCTGGCGAGTTACGGTGGCCGCGTCGCTATGATCGCGCAGTCGCTGGCTTCGCTCGACCGGATCTACGGGCCCGAAGGCCGCGAAAGCCTCGAGAACGGGGCAGGGCTGAAGCTCTACATCACCCCGCGTGACCAGCGCACCGTAAAGGAGGTTTCCGCCGCAGTCGGCAGCACCACCCGCGAGGCGGTGACCCGGATGTATGGGCGCAACAAGGGATTCCTTGGCGCGACCTCGACATCAGCGCGGCTGGAAGAGCGGCCGCTCCTCTCCGAGACCGAAGCGCGCCTCATGGATCCCGACGAGGTCATCATCCTCGCTTCGCCCCAGCATCCGATCAAGGCGAGCCGGATCAAGTATTACGACGATCCCTTCTTCAAGCAGATGCTCGCCCGCCAGGAGGGTAAGCCCTTCCCCTATCCGCCGAGCGTGCAGGGTGTGGGGCCTTGGAATGGAATAGTGGGCGGTGACGGTGGAGAAGAGGTCGTCGCAGACAAGCGGGCGAAACCGGCCGACCGCGCGCCAGTCCGGGATCGCTCGCAGCGTCGCGAAGCGCGTGCAATGAGCGTGAGGATGATGGAGGCCGAGCGCGGGCAGCCTGAGCCCGAGACGCTCGAGCGCGAAGCGGCTGTGCCGCAGGAATGGGAGGCGGCGCTCGACCGGCAGGAGGATTTCATCGAGGAGTTGTTGGGCGGGTGAGGGGGCTTCGTTGTGAACAGCTTTTCTGGGCCTTCACGCCACCCCAAAATATACTGCGGTCGCAGCCCACTTTTGTGACATGCGCTGCGAGCGCATACTCCGGAGATGGTCAAACAGGCGAAATATAGGACGAAGCAAGGGTAGGCCCGCGCTAATGAGTAGGGGGACGTCCGTCCAGACCGAGAGCCGTTGAAAAGGTGTGGGCGCAGGCGCAGACGACCCACGGGCCATGGCTTTCGCCTGAAGCCATAGCGTAGGGCTTGGTCTTGACGGAGTAAGGGGCCGCAGGCCCACACGAAACGAAGAGAAAAACGTCTGCCCATCAGGGCTGCCAAATAACGCGCAATGGATCGAAGCCGCATGGCCGAGACAACCCGCTGGCTCGGTTGACGAAAGCCCGATCTGCTAGAATATGCTATTCTAAGGTGTGGATGCACTCGGATACTGAAGAGTTTAGCGTGGCGTAGACGCGTAGGACTCATCTATGCTCAAGCTATGAAACCGACTGATTTGCTTGATTTTCTGCGTAGCCGAATGTCGATGACGGATGTCTATCAGCCAGTTATCGTCAAAGAACTATTGCTCAACGAAGGCACTTGCACCAAGACCGAACTGGCAACAGCCCTGTCAGGTCATGACCTAGCAGTGCAGGAATATTACGAGCGTATCGTTATGCGCTGGCCCAAGATCACACTCACAAAGCACGGCATTATCGACTACGAGCGCGAAGGCTCTGTCTTTCGTCTTCTGCCGTATCCTGCGCGTGAAGAAGATCGGATTGAAGCCATGGCACTCTGCGATGAGAAAATCACGATCTGGCTAGAACGCAAAAGATCGCGTGAACAGGCACCTGAGGCAGGAGCCTCTGTGCGCTATGAAATCCTCAAATCAGCCAAAGGGAAGTGCCAGCTTTGTGGAATTTCCGCAGAAATTCGACCGATTGATATCGACCATATCATACCGCGATCAAAGGCCAATAAAGACGGAAAAGTTCGTCTGAACGGGCAGCTTATTGATGTCAACGATCCCAAAAACCTTCAGGCGCTTTGTTTTTCATGCAATCGCGCGAAAAGAGACAAGGACGAAACGGATTTCAGGCGTCGCGACAAACTGGTGCGCGATCACATCCCTGACTTAATCCGCGCTGAAGGGCGAAGCCCTGTCATCAAGACACTTGAGGGCAAAGCTCTCACGAGCGCCCTGTACGATAAGCTGACGGAAGAACACGCAGAACTGCTGGCGGCGAATGATTCCAAGCAAAAGCACGAGGAACTGGCTGATCTCCTAGAGGTTATATTCGCTCTCGGCGAACAATACGGCGTGAGCAAGGAAGAGCTGCTGTTGTTCGCGGAGAAAAAACGCAATGCACGCGGCGCGTTCAACAAAGGATGCTTCTACCAAGGCGACGAGGGGTAGCCAGTCACGTACTGTTTGGGCCGTAAGGTTTTAGAGTTAGCGTAGAAAATAGCTCAACACACTAAACGGTTGCGGCGCACTTGATGGACGACAGTTTCTTCAGTTCTCTCGAAGCTGCAAAAGACGATGGCCCTTGAGATAGACTCCCTTTTCGGCAAGCGCCTCACGCCATCCGTTTTCCAACCCGATACGGCTGGTATCCTCAAAGAGTCCCTTGCTTTCCTCGACCCGCGTCAAGCGCTCGAACTTGGCACGGAGTGGATGATCGGCGGCAATGAACAGCTCTTTCCTGTGCAGAATGGGACGGTTCGCACTGTCCCGATAGCGGCGCGTTTTCACACGAAAAGTTTGCAGATGTACCGTCAACGCTTCATCCAAGGGCGGATGCGGGTCGTCATCGAATCCCGGATAACTCAGATAGGATACTTTAGGTTCGTCGCGATGTAATTTGATGATGTTGGCTCCCTCAACCCGCCCGAGATAGCCGCGTGCACACCCTTCGTACAAGCGCAGCAGGGGTGAGAGCATCGGCAAAGCGGTTTCATGGATATAGAGAGCGCTCGGCGTAAGTTTACCGAGCCCTGAGTCCTGACACGCCTGTTCGACAATTCCGGGCTGGCCCAGAGAATAGAGAAGTGTATCGGCTTGAGTGCAAGCCTGCTTGTATGTGGAAAAGAACGCCTTCACATCCCGTTGTAGGGATAGCGGCAACTTTCCGAAGGCGGGGCGACCCTCGAACTGCGAAAGCGCAAGATAGATCAGAAGATCCCGTGCGCGCTCTTGCCCTACGGCATCCCAATCAGACTCCTCCGTTGCATAAAGCACAACGCGAAATGCTTTACGGATAGAACCGAAGACATCGATCAACGCAGGCGTGTTGACCAACTCGTCATCATGGGGCAAGCGCCCGCGCTCACCCATAAAGTCCACAAGCGGTGCCAGCAGCGTCTCATGACGGGCATAGAGTTCAGCGGATTTGCTAAGTCTGGGGGCAATAAGTCGGCGGCGGTAGCGCGAAGCCAGAAATTGGGTTCGGGCTTCCTCGCTGCGAAAGACGTAGAACACGCCAGGCGCAGCCGGAACGGACTTCACCGCGAGGACGGTATCAATCCAGTGGCGCAATTCCTGTTGCTCGAAAAATTTTTGGAACGTACCGCGCCCTGTTAGGTAGCCGTCCGCATACTCGGTCGTTTCCCGCAATGATTTGGCTTCAAGCGTCAATCGTGCGCTCACCACCAGCACTTGTTCCGCAAGAGCCCAAGCGCGGCGGAGCGTATCGGCGCGTTCATTGACGTTCTCGATGACGTTGACGACGTAACCGAAATTGACGACCGATGCGCTGCGCCGCTCATGATCGGGTCTGTGAACGGGGTCCCAACCGCTGGCATTGTGTCCGAGAAAGGCAAGATGGCGCAGGTCGTCGCCACGACCGCAGCCATAGTCGAACAGGTGCATGTCCTGTTGGAGGATGCCGTCGGCCAGTATGCATTTCAGGGGGCGTGACGGTTCCGCCCGACCGATAGCCGTTCGTCCCCGCGCACGAAACTTATCGTCTACACCGGACACGTCATCAGGCAACGAGTGCGACGAGATCGTCGATCTTGCGCAGCTCCTTGTTGCCCGCAAGGTAGGATATGCCGCGATGCAGATGGAGCCTGAATTGCTGCGCCACGGTTTCAGCATCGACGCCGAGCCCGTCGCGGACACAGCGCTCTTTGACCAGGGCGATATAAAGGTCGGCATATCGTCCGCCGAACACTTTCCAGCTCATCTCGACATTACTATCGGCAGGGATTTTCGCTTGCGGAGGCACGCTCTGTTCCGCCAGAGACACGCACAATGCCCAACGACACAACACGTTCCAGTGCTCGATACCCGTGACGCGCTTGAGTTTGATGAGTTGGTCTTTGGCCTGCTGGGAGAGCCGGATATGTTCGATTGCCATTATGCGGCCTCCTTGGACGGAAGATATCCCGTCGCGATGCGGGTCGCGCCCGTCTTGTCATCGTAGGTGAGCTGGTAAGTGTGTCCGATCCACGGACGCAGGCGCTCGTGATAATCTCCCGCAATCTCTTCATCGGTTGAAAGCAGCAAAATCTGGTGGCTGGCATAAGGAAGGTAGCGTTCGACGAGATGCATGCGGTGCACGGAGTCGAGACGTCCGAGCGGCGTGTCGATGGCTGTCGGTAAGGGCCGGCCTGAAGCCTTTGCTAGGCCCCAGAGGAGAGCGATTGCCAGAAGCTGGCGCTCGCCCGCAGACAGTCTTTCGGCACTCAACAGGTCGTCATCGCGACCGAAAAGCGTCAGCGCATAATCTTCGGGATCGATTGAAAGACGTGTGACAAGCCCACCCTTTCGCAAGAGTTGTTTGTAGCTTTCGAGAACCAATTGCTCGATGCGTCGTACATGGCGAGCGATGACGGCGTGACGGAATGCTTCCAGCGTCCCGCGCACTTTTCCCGAATGGCGAAGAATTCGCGAGCGGTCATCACGTCGTCCCTGATCTTTCGCGTCTGCTTCCAGCAGTCGGGCAAGTGACTGCTCCTGTCGTTCGAGTTCGCGCTGTTGCCGTTCGATGTCCTGCCCCATTGCGGCATACATGGCTTCGAGTTCGGCAATGTCGCTGCGAAGCTCGTCTCGTTCTTTGGCCACGTCCTCCACCGTGTCAGAGCTCGGTATACTCTCATATTCCACACGGGTTTGTTCCTCATCCCGACGACGGCGGTTTTGTCGAGAAAGATGGTTGCCTGCGTCTGCCGCAAGCTGTTCCAGATCGCCCCGCAACAGAGAGTGAAGATCACTACGTACTTCCGAAGTGATATCCAGAACCGTGTCCTTCTTGCCCAGCTCTGCACGCTTGGCGCGGTCGGACTCGAAAAAGTCTTTCAGAGCATCCAGAACCTGCTTTTCGGCTTTCCGGCCGCGCAAATGTTTCAGGATGGCTTTATCTCTATCGACAAGCGCGTCAGCGAGATCACGGGAGCGACGGCATTCCTCTTCGTGCCGGTCACGCAACTCGGCAGACTCAAGAAGAACGCGGGCAAGGATTAAGGGCGCGGCCCCGCCTGCAAAGTCACGCAGGGCAACTTCTCCGTCCTGCACGGCTTGCACGGCATCCGCCCATTTTTTCTCGATAGCATCTTTCTGATCGTAGAGGGCGCCGCCGATCTTTCGGTACCTGTCCTCTGCTTTCCGCAAGGCCCTGCGCTGCTTGTCGATGCGATGTGTTTGCAATGACGCGCGCTCCTGTTTCAGGGCATCTACGCGCCGACGCAGGTCACGCACCTTATCCTGGGCGGATGTGATTTCAGTGTGGCGCGGAGCATCCTTTTCTTCCGAACGCTTGCGGCGTTCATAGACCAGCAAGTCCTTTTCGAGCTGATCGACCATATCCAGTCCCAGCAAGTTCTGAATCGCTGCACCGATCAGAGCGGAAGAATCCGATTGTGAGGCATACGCCTCGACTTGCTCGCCATCAAAAAGAAACAGATGGGCGATATTGGCGGGAAAGAACTCTTCGACCTGTGTTGCCCAATTATCGGCCAGTGTAGGTTCAGCATGGCCGTTCTTGAAAACCTCGAACCGCTCTTTGCATCCGTTGCCAGTGATCTTCCAGAAGCGACGCAGGTGGTAATGCTCTTCCGTACCCTCGACAGTATGGCGAAACGCCATTTCGATCCCCGCCTCGGTGTTGCCCCGTCTGCGATGAATGCAGCGCGACAGATACTCTGAGTAAGAAAGCGAACCACGGTTGGAGCATTTGGCATGGGCTCCGAACAAAACCAGTTGGAGAGCATCAAGGAACGTCGTCTTCCCGCCGCCGTTCAAACCGCCGATAAGAACAATCGGCTTGCCAGGTTCCGGCGGGGTCAGCTCGATGCGTTGCTCACCCTGATACAGACCGAAGTCGTGGAGAATGATCTCATCAAAAATCATTTGCAGCCCTCATCAACAAGGGCCAACGAATTGTCGATGGGCGCAAGCTCATCGGTGGCCTTTTCACGAGCTTCACCGAGCGCATCGCGGCGTGTCCGCGCTCTTTCGATAGCATCCTCTTCGTTGTCATAGAAATTGCGGTAAAAAGAGGCTTCCAGCGCATCAAACAAACCCGCCCGACGCAGCATCGATTTGTGGCGCTTTTCTACGGACAGTAGTTCTCTGACGAGCTGAAAATGAAGCTCGTCACTTTCGCAAATATCGCGCAACAATTCCATTTCCGTGGCGCCCATGACCAGATTGTCGTCGAGGCTACCGCCCGGATAGGCTTCGCTTGTTGCCTCTTCGTAGACGCGCGGTAGCGTGTCTTCGATTTCGTGTTTCTCGACGACCCAGATGCGACGGATTTCTTCGAGCTCTTCGAGTGTGATCAACTCGATGTCACACACCGTATTCGGACCGTTTTCCCGAATATGCCGCTGGGCTTCCAAAACCTGTCGAAGCCACATTTCGCGGGCGTTTTGCTTGTAAGGCCCCGGAATTGGACGGTCGTGGAAGAGCTGGACGGCTCCGTTCATGCGCCTGAAATCCCGTAAAGGACGGTCACCGTCAGGTGTCTTGGGGGGATCAAGTCTGTTGCGCAGCTCAAGAAGCGGCAGCATCCACTCCTTTTCCTCATCATTCTGGATCATGGCGTGCATGGATTTGTCTTTCTCGACAAGCGTGCACACCCAGCATCCGAAGCGGCTATCGCCGCAACTCGGTGTAGTGGTGTCAACAACAAGCGGGCATTCCCCGTCAGCCGAAGCCCCTTGATACATCGTCAGCAGGTCTTTGTTGTTGTAGCCCCATGGGTTTTGCACCTGCATGAGGAACATCCACACGTCATCATTCGACCAGTCTTCGACGGGCGAATAGACGTAGGAGTTGGGCAAACTGCCGTTCGGACTCAGACGGTCGCGAACCCGCTTTCGCTCAAAACGCTCCATGACCTTGGCGCGGGCCGTGCTTTCGGCTTTCCTCGTGCCGAGAACGAGGATGGCCTCGCCGTGTTTCTGAACGACCGAGCTGATGAACTGTGTTGAAGGGTTGATCTTCAGCCGTTCGGTGCACCATCTGAACTTTGGTCTCGGAGCGGGATAACCGCGACCGATCAGATTGACCCAGAATGTGTTTTCGGGTGCAGGCGTTAATTTATGCGCGGTCAGCGGCAAGCCCTGATCCGCAGCTTCCTGTCCCATGCGTTCAAGAGACTTCGAAACCCAGAGCGAGACGACGGGATTTTCGACCAACGTGTCGGTACTGATGACGTAGACGGGTTTGGAGCATTTGTCCTTCGGCAGATCAGCCAGCGCCAGCCAGACAAGCTGCAACACGGCGGTCGAATCCTTTCCGCCGCTATAGCCGACGACCCATGGGATCTCATCGGAAAAGTAGAGATCGACAATCTCCTGCTTGAGAGCGTCAATCGTTTTCTTGAACCCGGCTTCCGAGAATGCCGAATTACGCTGTGGCTTTTTTGTTGCCATTGGCCCCTCGTTTATATGCGTCTTCGACGCGCAGTTCATCATCCGTAAGCTCAAGCCCCAGATGGGTCTTGATAGCATTCGCAGTCAGGACGACGTTCTGATGTGCTTTTGAAAGCTGTCCGCCGACCAAGGCGCGACCTTCCCACATCTTACTGTTAGCCCGTCGCCAGTCTATGGCCTTGAGCTTGACGATCTTCGACTGCCAAGTCTTCGGATACTTGGAAATCAGCGCCCGGCCTGCGCGAGCCAATGCTTGCAGCACGACGCCGTGCGTGTGGATAAAGTCGGTTCGCACTTCGCCTGCGGTAAGGTCGCCGTTGCGTACCCGTCCCCATTCGTCAAATTGTTCGGCCACAGCCTCCCAGAATTCCAGAGCGAGTCGCGCCGCATCGTCAGGCGTCGTCTCGGGCATCCCTGTCAGAAGTTCGTTTGTGGCGTGATATATGGCGCTCAAGGTAAAAAGCCGTCGGGAACGCGGCGCGAGGCTGGTCTTTTCCAGCTCGACGACATCGCGGAAGATATCAGAGCCTGCGATCAGAGACTTGGCAAGGCGGGCCGCTTCATCTCGATAGTCATAGAGAATACTAAGTGAAGGCGACGGTCTGATGGCGTAGCGATTGAGGTCCGCAAACATCTGCTGGCAACGCTCCAACCCTTTGTCGAGGAAGAACACAACCGCGATAGTCTCGTCTCCGAGCTCGGGATGATTGCGCAATGCCTGATCAATCGCTGCGCGCCGATGCTGTCCGTCATTGATGATGAAGCGCGCCGACATAGGAATTTTGAGTATGCCGATTCGGTTGGCCTCGCCGTCTCCGGCAAAGGGCGCGAACGCGATATCGGCATCAATCGAGACCGTAATGGCTGAGAAAACGTAGTTATCCACATTTTCCGTGATGTATCGCGAAAGCTCGGGAATGCGGGCTCTGTTGAGCTGACGCTGGGCTCTCAGTTCGGGGGCGAGTTCATCCTCATCGAACTGGAATAGCTTCGGCAAAAGCCGCATGGGACACATGGAAACATAGTATTCCCGTCGCGCCTGGATGCCCCTGATGGCGGGGAACTGGTACTCGAAGCCGTCGCTCATATTTCTTTTCAAACCGGTGGGTTGTACGATACAAACATACTGAATCACATCGACCAAAGTTTGTCAAATATGAAACATACGTTTGCACCTACATACAAACAAGAAGACGGCCCCGTTTATCTGGATTGCAACGCGACAGCGCCCGTTGAGCCGCGCGTTCAGGAGGCCGTGGTGCAGTGGATGGCGGATGGTCTGGGCAATGCAGGAAGCCGCACGCATGAGTTCGGGTTGCGGGCAAAACGGGCCGTGCAGCTCGCCCGTGAACAGGTCGCTGCGGTCGTCGGTGCGACGGGAGACGAAGTTGTCTTCACCAGCGGCGCGACAGAGAGCAACAACATTGCCCTTCTCGGTCTGGCGGCTTTCGGGGAAGAATCGAACCGACGTCACATCATCTCGACGACGATTGAGCACAAAGCCGTGCTGGAGCCTTTGGAAGTATTGGAGGCCAAAGGGTTTACGCTGACCTTGGTCCCTCCCGACAGCGCCGGACGAATTGCACCAGAGGCCATCGCGGACGCCCTGCGCCCCGAAACGCTTCTTGTCTCGGTGATGCATGCGAATAATGAGACAGGCGCGCGCCAGCCGCTTTTGGAAATCGCAGAGCTTCTGAAAGACAGCGACGCCTACTTTCATGTCGATGCCGCGCAAGGCTACGGCAAAGACCTTGAGCCTCTGCGGTCCGAGAGGATTGATCTGATCAGCGTGAGCGGACACAAGATTTACGGCCCGTTAGGCGTGGGCGCGCTTGTTGCGCGTCGGCGCGGCTTCAAGCGAGCGCCCCTCAAGCCGATCATGTATGGCGGCGGTCAGGAGCGCGGGCTTCGCCCCGGTACGCTTCCCGTGCCACTGATCGTCGGCCTCGGCGTGGCGGCGGAGGCTGCGTTGAAGGACAATGAAGCCCGCAAAGCCCGCTGCCTCGCCGTGCGCGACGAGGCGCTGGCGGCGCTTGAGCCGCTGGGAATACGGATGCACGCTAACGAAGAACACACACTGCCCCATGTCCTGAACTTCTCCGTGCCCGGACTGGACTCGGAAGCGATCATGGTCGCTTTGAAAGGCGTTGCGGCCGTCTCCAATGGCTCGGCGTGCACCTCGCAAAGCTACACACCCAGCCATGTTCTTGAAGCGATGGGATTGCCCGACGAAGCTATCGCAGGCGCAATCCGCGTGTCCTGGTCACACCTGACGCCCGATGTTGACTGGCCCTTGCTGGCTGCGCAGATTGATGCTCTGCGCTAAAACCCCCCCCGAACCGCCATATGCCGCAAGGGATCATGAGCGGATCATCGTTAAATTGAAGGTTGATCCCCAACTCCCTGTAAAGCAAACTCTTTTAGGATAAGAATGAGATTCCTTCACGCGACTTCAATGCAAGCATTGTTCAAGTCCCGATGGCAGAGCGGGATCGCATATGGCAGGCATAACGACCGACTTTAGCGGGGGCAGAGTAACGACTAATGGGGTTGCGCAAAATTGAATATCAGGAAGACTACAGGTCCGGCTATAACAACATAGTCGAAGAGTTCTTTCGTCCCTGTCTGGCACGCTCCAAAGCCTATTGGCGAGCCGTCGGTTATTTTTCCAGTAGCGCATTGGAATCTTTCGGCACGCCGCTGGGTGAGTTCATCAAGCGTGGCGGCCACATCAGACTGGTCACCTCCGTAGAGCTTTCCCATAGCGACATGGAAGCGATCAGCAACGGTGTTCCGAAAGAGAAAATCTGTTCGCAGCGCCTCGAACAGATCATAGAAACCGACTTTGCAGACGGCATCGGAGACGGGACGGTCCGCTTGGTCCGTTTACTGGAACTGGGACGATTGGAAATCCAAATCGCCGTGCCTAAGACAGGAACGGGGATTTACCACGAGAAGATCGGTCTGTTTTTCGACGACGAGGACTTTGTGGCCTTCACGGGGTCGTCGAATGAGAGCCGCAACGCGTTCGAGAACAATCGCGAATGCGTAGACGTATATCCCTCCTGGTCGAGCACAGCGCGTGCGGAGCGTAAGAAAGCTCACTTCGAAGAGTTGTGGGATCGCAGTGACAAAGGCGTAGAGGTTTACAGCTTCCCTGACGCGGCCCGCCAACAACTCATCAGAGTATGTGGTGAATGGGAAGCGGGTCGGCGTCAGCGCAAGCAGGAAGAAAAGGCCAAACCCGACAAATGGCGGCACCAGAACGATGCGCTCGAAGAATTCATGGCGGCGGAGCGCGGCGTACTGAATATGGCTACAGGTACGGGCAAGACCCGAACCTCGCTCAAAATCCTACGGGCCCTGTATGAACGCGATAGCATCGACACCATTATCGTCAGCACTGACGGCAACGATTTGCTGGATCAGTGGTATGCCGAACTGCTCGGCGTGAGAAAAGACATCGGCGCGAAAGTGTATCGCCACTACAAGTCTTCGCGCGAGGTCGAGGATTTTCTGCTTGAACCGAAGAATGCGATCCTACTGGTTTCACGCCAGCCACTGGCGTCCGCACTTCGTCAGCTCCCTTCCGAGGTCGCTCAACGCACATTGTTGATACATGATGAGGTTCACGGGTTGGGGAGCCCCGCCAACAGGAACAGGCTTGAAGGGCTCTCGGACAATATACGCTTCAAGTTGGGTCTAAGTGCAACGCCAGAACGTGAATACGATGACGACGGGAATGAATTTTTGGTCCGCCATATCGGACCCGAACTCATGCGGTTCGAACTCGATGATGCGATCCGTCGCGAAATCCTGGCACCGTTCGACTACTTCCCGCTGCCCTACCACATGACCGCTGAAGACGGGCAACGCGTCCGCGATGTCTATAAGCGGCAAGCCGCGCGGGCGGCGGCGGGCAATCCGATGAGCGAAGAAGAAGTTTGGATCGAGATCGCACGCGTTTACAAGACATCCAGAGCCAAGCTTCCGATATTCGATGACTTCATCCGCGAAAACCAACATCTCCTCCAAAGATGTATCGTCTTTGTCGAGACACAGGAATATGGGGATGAAGTGCTGGAAATCATTCACAAATACAGATCAGACTTTCATACTTATTTTTCGGGAGAGGAGTCGGAAACACTAAAACGCTTCGCGCGGGGTGAATTGGAATGCCTGATCACCTGCCACCGTGTTTCCGAAGGTATCGACATCAGGTCACTCAACTCAGTGATCTTGTTTTCGTCGGCCCGCGCACGGTTGGAGACGATCCAGCGTATGGGGCGTTGTCTCAGGACAGACCCTGACAATCCCGGAAAAGTGGCGAACATTGTCGATTTTATCCGGCAATCGGACGAGGATGGCGAACAAAATGCAGACGAAGAGCGCGCCGAGTGGTTGACAGACCTCGCGGCGGTGCGTGCGGGGGACACGACAAGTGACAATTGATGCTCGAATTACACAGGCCATTAATGAGGCTGTAGCGGAAGCCGGACAGCCCGACACGCTGGCCCGCCGCCTGATCGCCTGGTTCGAGGCCGTCACATCGGGGAACGAAGATATCAATGACCAGGCCACGACAGCCCGACATTTAGAGGTCTTGTTCGAAGGGACCGTCGTCGAGAATGATGACATGGAGGATGAAGACTAATGCCTGCTGTTATGCGTATTCTCGGCTGGAAAGCTGAAGGTCTTCGATGCCCCGACCACGAAATCAGTTGCGTGGATTCTGACGGCCAGCCCTATCCCGTCTCCCTCATCCAGATGCCGAACGGGACGGGGAAGACGACGACCTTGGCGTTGCTTCGCGCCGCTTTGTCAGGGGCCGCGATAGACCCCGGCTGGGATCGTCAGACCATCGCTGAATACCGAAAAAGGAACGGGGCGTCACAGCACGGGTATTTTGAGGTTCGGCTTCTTCTGAATGACCGACGCGCAACCATTCTCATGGAGTTCGACTTCGAAAACGGTCGCGTATCCTACAAGACCACGCATGGACCGGGACGACGGGACGGCTTCCATCCGCCTTCGGACTTCAGGCGCTTCATGAACGAGAACTTCGTCAACTTCTACGTCTTCGATGGCGAGCTGGCGCAGCACTTGCTGGATCGTGAGTATACGGACGCGCAAGTGGTTGTAGAGAACCTGTTCCAGATGAATGCGTTCGACGCCATGTCGCGCAAAGTCGGGGAATATTGGGACAACAAAACGCAGAATGTGAGCGCGACGGAAGAGCGTGGACTGTCCCGCCGCCAGAACCGCCTTGTCAGTCTCAGAAAGCATCTCGCCAAGTGTCGCCGCGACCAGCAGGAACTTCAGGAAAAGCGCGCTGATCTGGCGGCGCAACTTCAAAAGAAGGAAGATGCCTATCATCAGGAGATTAAGAAAGAAGACGCTCGCTTTCAGGCGCTGAACGACGCCGAGACGAAGGTTGAACGCCTCAAGGGAAAAGTTCGTGAAGAGGCATTGGACGTACTCGACAGGATGCGTGACCCTCATGCTCTATCGTCATTCTTTGCGACATCCATGTTGTCCCTCAAGGACGGTTTGGATCGGGTGAAGCTTCCCGAGAGCGCCGCACGGGAATTTTTTGAAGACCTGGCAGATGCGCAGGAATGTGTCTGTGGTCGCCCCATTGATGCGGAAATCGCTGCGACCATCAGAACGCGGGCCGCAAGGTATCTTGGCACTGAAGATGTTGCGCTTTTGAATTCGATGAAGACGGCCATCAAGGATGCTGTCGGCGATGCAGATGACGAGGCGGAAAAAGACCTGAACGGCAAGATGGGCAGTCTCGCAACCGCCGTCGAAGAGGAACGCGATGCGCGCAATGATCGGGACTCGCTAAGGCTCGAAGCCGAACAAGCCGATCCTGCTGTGAAGAGCGCCCGCGATGACATCGAAAGCTTGCGTAATCAAATCGAAGATGTCGAAGCCGATCTGGAAAAATTTGACAGCAAGGATCAGACCCGGAACGACGAAAGGACCTATGGCATCGAAATCCTTGAAAAGCGGGTTGATGACGCCGAACGAAAGCTTGCTGAAATCACGCATACCCTGACCGAAAAGGCCAAACGGGATACTCTGACAGCGATCATCGATAGCGCACACAAAAAGGCCCGCACCGGAATTACGACAGAACTATGCGAACAAGCCAATGCCCGTATTTCTCAATTGATGCCGAATAACAGCATCTCGATTGACCGGATCGAACAAAACCTGATCCTCGAAGGCCAGGAAGGCGGGAGTGTTGGTGAAACGCTTTCAATTGCCTACGCATTTCTGGCGACCCTATTCCACCGTTCGGATCATCAGCTTCCTTTTGTCGTTGACAGCCCGGCGGGCCCGATTGATCTGGCCGTCCGCCCGAAAATCGGCGAACTGATCCCCAACCTGACGGGCCAGTTCATCGCCTTTACGATTTCTTCGGAGCGCTCAAGATTCATTACACCGCTAAAGCGCGCAAGCCATGCCGACATTCAATTCGTAACCTTGTTCCGCAAAGGGTCTGAAGAACTGGCGCAGGAAGCGCATGACAATGGTAGCGTTCAGGAGACGGGCGACGGGCTGAATGTGACGGGCGAAGCCTTCTTCAATGACTTCCAGCTGGATGAAGAGGAGGTCGCCTGATGCAACCGTTCAGACTACGCTTGGATGCTCGTCAATGGTTCAAGGACCTCCGTGACCAGAGAGTCTTCAAGACCGATTTTGACGCATTCTATTTCTGCTTCATCGCGGGCATCACGGCCAAACGCAAAGAGTCCGTTCCCTTGGACGAAACGGCCGAACTGGTCGCCTATTTCCCCGACCGCTACGGTGCTCGTGGAAAGCTCCTTGTCGGGCTATTCCTCAAAGCCGAGTTGGAAGCTCTGGGCGTTTCGATGGAAGAGCGCCCCGAAGTCCATTCCGCAATCGCTCATCTGGTGACGCCTGACGCACCGAACTTCCTGAGCGATGAAGGCGTCCGTGAGTTCAACAAGTATGCCCATGGCGGCTATGAACAGCTCATAGAATGGTTTGAAGACCGCCCGCGTGCTCTTGAAACATTCTTGCGGAGCTTCAAGCGCAAGGTCGATCAGAAATTGTCGGATAAGGCCGCATAACAGAATGCCGATCAAACCCACCCAGCTCGCAGTCAAATTTCTCTTTGAGCAAAACCATACATTCGCCGTGCCCAAATATCAGCGCGGATATGCCTGGGATGAAGACGCCATCGATGACTTTATCGAGGACCTGTCGCGATGCCTGAAGGTGCGCGAGGGCGGTTCGGAGAAAAGTCATTTCTTCGGTGGCGTTGTAACGGTCCGCATGCCCGTGGCCAGCTCAAACCGTTCCAACTACGAGGTTATCGACGGTCAGCAGCGACTTGCGTCTTTCGTCATGTTTATCGGTGCGGTCGTCCGCGGAATGCGGGGCATTGTCGGCGAGCTGACCAAGAAGGGGAGCCTGTCGGCTGAAGAAAAGAAGGCAAAGAAGTTTCTTGAAGACACTATCGAGACTTTGCGGACCATCTATCTGATTTACCGCGACGAGATTGATCTGGAATATGTCGAGGTTCCCAAGCTCAAACTCTCGGATGCTGATGATGAATTTTTTCAGAACATCATAGCCGAGAAGAAGGCTGTTTCGAAAAGAGCATCGCATGACCGTATCCGCGCCGCGTGGGATCGGCTTGTCGGGTTCGTGGAGAATGACCTGCTCAAGGACGGTTCCCCGTGGGAAAAAGCGAAGCGGTTGCAGCTTCTCGTGAACAGCGTGCTGGCGACCGATTGCAGCGTGATCTTCATGTGCTCGGAAACCCGCAGCGAGGCCTACCAGATTTTCCAGGTGCTGAATGACCGTGGTGTTCACCTGACCGATGGAGATTTGTTGCGGGCGAGTACGTTGGAACTGCTGGACAGCAAGGGCTTAGTGTCCATCCAGAACACGCTCTCCGAGCGGTGGGACAGCGTTCTGGGGTATGCACCCGGCGACATCGATAGCTACTTGCGCTGGTACTATTCTTCGTATGAAGGAAAGCGTCCGAAATCCTCAAACCTCGCGGATCAGTTCCTCGAATACCGATTCAAGAGCAAGGACAAGACGACCGCGAGCAAAGAAGAAGCGCAGGCAATTCTCGAAGAGGTCGAGAGGATCGATACGGATTTTGCATCGCTGCAAACGCTCGGCGACGGGGAATGGCCGTATGAAGATCACAGCAAAGTGGTAAGCTGGGACCGTGAGCGCTTGAGGATGCTGGTCATCCATCTGAAGCACACGAACGCGATGCCGCTGCTGCTATCCCTCATGAAGCTGGAGCCGAAGAAGTTTGCCGAGGCCGTTGCAGCCCTTGAGCGGTTCATTTTCAGGTTCAGGACGATTGGGAACGCTCATATCACGCCGATGACCGAAATTTATCTGCGTCATGCGAAGAAGATTCGGGATGATGCGAGCTATGCGATCAAGGACCTTCGCAAAGACCTGCAAACGCTGATCGATAAGGCCGTGCCTGATAGCGTCTTCGAAGCAAATCTGTCAGAGGTGCGGTATTCACCGAGAAGCGGGAACGGTCATATTCGCTACCTCCTCATTACGCTTGAGGACTACGCGAAATGGTATGAGGACGGTGCGAACGGCGTTCCGAAGTGCAAGGATAAAACACGCGTATTCGACTTTTCCAACACGACGCTCGAACACATTTATCCGCGTTCGGCCAAGGGTACGGACAAAGTAGACGCTCTGGAAAAGGTCAAGGATTCCCTTGGAAATCTGACCATTTTCGGCCCGAACGACAATGATGCGGCGGCAAACAAGTCCTTCGCGGATAAACGGCCCGTTCTGCAAGCCTCAAACCTGAAGCTGAACCGTGATATCGGGGAACATACGGATTGGACGGCTGATAAGGTCAAAAAGCGCACGCAAGACCTTGTTGAAAGGGCGGTGAAGGTGTTCGTCCCGTAAAGGCGCTTCGCCATCGCATGAAGATCGAAGGCCATCTCTCCGCCCTGCCAGTCGAAAGTTGTCGTCAGCCCGGCAAATAAAACTCCGTAATCCCCCGCTTCCCCTCGGCCCGCCCGAGCTGGACGATCACATCGATGGACTTCCGGATGTATTCGCGCACTTCGGCGAAAGTCAGCGGCGTTCCCGCCTGCAGTACCATGATCGCCAACCGGTCGATGGCGAGTTCCGCGGTTTCAGCGTGGATGGTGGAAACCGACCCGCCATGGCCGGTGTTGATCGCTTCGAGATATGTCAGGGCCTCGGCGCCGCGCAGCTCGCCGACGATGATCCGGTCGGGGCGCATGCGGAGGGAGGCTTGGAGGAGGGCATTGGCGCTGCGTTGTGAACCGGCACCTCGGTCGGCCAGGAGGGCGACAGTGTTCGGCTGGCCGGGGAAGAGCTCGAAGGCGTCCTCGATGGTGATCAGCCGTTCGTGCTCGCTGACGTGGTTCAGAAGGTGGCGGGCGAAAGTGGTCTTGCCGGTCGAGGTGCCGCCACTGATCAGGACGTTGAGCCGCGCTTCGACCAGGGTCTGCAGCGCGGCCTCTAGGTTCTCTTCAGCGAGCGTGGCGATGTTCTTCATCTTCTCGGCTCGGAGCGCATCGAGCGAGACGGCTTTTCCGAAGAGATAGGCGGGAGCGTAATCCCGGACGCTGCCGGAGGCGAAGAGGCGGATCGTGATCGAGGCACCGCGATCGATAGCAGGCGGCACGGCGACCTGGACCCGAAGCGGACGACCTGCATATTCCACCTTGCCGGAGACGAGCGGGTTCTTTTCAGAGACGCGGGCCTTGGCGTCGCCGACGATGGTCTGGGCCATGTTGAGGGCTGTGGTCCGGTCCACAGTCTGACCTTCGTGGCGCATGGCGGCGTCGCCCGCGACCTCGATCCAGACCTTACCGTCCGGATTGATCGCGATCTCGACCACGTCATCGCGTCTCAGAAGGTCGCGGAACGGGTCAAGATAACGCTCGAGGTATGAGGCCGGTGATGACTGCTCCATCATTTCGGGGGTTCCGGTAATATTGAATCAGGTTTCGCTGCCTCTCGCCTGCGGCTCGAACGCGAAAGCTGATGCTTCTTTTTCATTGTGAACTGGAACCCCCGTAGATCACCACATCCCTGTCCACGAGCACGGTGACCGAGGCCCCCTGGTCA
>Ga0098070_100256_pt1 | contig 18881 bp, 10 predicted proteins | sample 28_taG_FD_75063 | JGI IMG/M metagenome (GOLD analysis project Ga0098070, IMG submission 75063) | Marine viral communities from Cariaco Basin, Caribbean Sea - 28_WHOI_OMZ | ecosystem: Environmental > Aquatic > Marine > Oceanic | place: Caribbean Sea: Cariaco Basin | collected 2014-11-12
CAGGTTTGACCGGTTCTGGTTTTCTCACAGGTTTTGGCTCATTCGATAAAGCTGTAGGAGGTTCGATCGGCTCAGGTGGTTTTCTTTCCGTCAAAGCAGCCCTAGGTAAAGCAACACCTGCATTACCAGTCACCTTATGGTTGGTGATTTTAGTACTGTTATCGCCTTCAGCTTTACCGTCCTTATTATCTGTTAAGTTCACGACCTTTTGTTTGGTAATTTCCGACTTAGCGACATTATTGAGCGTCACCCATTGATAAGGGGTAGATTTCAAGGCAGTGCGCATGTATTCAACCCAGATAGGTAATGCCGCAACACCGCCGTATTCTCCTCTACCTAAGGTAGAAGGTTGGTCGAAACCTAACCAAACCACAGACACCTGAGTAGGATGGAAGCCGGCGAACCATGCATCCTTCATCTCGTTGGTAGTCCCTGTTTTACCCCCAACGTCACTACGGCCCAATGCTTTTGCGCGAGTAGCTGTACCACTTTGGATAACAGATCGCAGCATATCTGCCATTTCATACGCAACAGCAGGCTTTAAGATACGAGGCGCTTGGTCAGCCACCTTATAAGTTAAAGGCACAGGCTTCAATCGGTCAGACTCTGGACCAGCATCATAGCGCAATGACTCAATTGTGGCTTGTAGCGACTGTTTGGCATCAGGCTTAACATCTTTTGTATCTTTGTCTTCTGCTGTATCAGACTCTGAGTCTGAAGTTGGTTCAGAATCAGCCTCTGGTACTTCATCGGTCGCTTCTACGTCCAATAAGTTGGGATCTTCTTTTAAAGCTTTTAACGCTTTTTCGCGTTGTTCAACCTCTGTATCCGTTTGTTCTTCAAAGTCTTTTATTTGCTGCTCATTCAACTTTTGCAAATCATTGTTATAACATAGAGCGCAGGCGCGTTGTGGATTGGCCAAATACAATAAATTATTTTGATAATCGTAAACTTGATCAATAAAGTAAGGCTGTATGCGATGACCGCCATTGGCAAAAGCGGCGTAAGCAGTGGCCATTTGTAAAGGCGTGGCTTGACCTGCACCCAATGCCAAAGATAGGGTAGTCGGTAACTTTTCTTTGTCTAAGCCAAACTGATCCAATAGTTGACGGGCTTCAGCCGTACCTACCGCTTGCAATAGACGAATAGACACTAAGTTACGCGATAAAATGAGACCACGTCTGATGGTCATCTCACCATAGAAGCGGTTATCAGAGTTTTTAGGCTGCCAGTCACCGATGCGTAAAGGACCGTCTGAAATCATACTATCAGGACGATAGCCTTTTTCTAAAGCAGCAGCATAGTTTAATGGCTTAATAGTCGAGCCTGGCTGACGCCAACCTTGAGTGGCACGGTTGAACTTACTATAACGATAATCAAAGCCACCGACTAGGGCCTCGATTGCACCTGTTTCAGGATCTAAGGCGACGAGACTGCCTTGTACTTTTGGTAGCTGTGTTAAGCGCCAAGAAGTATTATCTTCATTCGCAATCAAGCGTACGATATCATCTTTTTTAACGATATCTGAAGCACTGTTGGGATATCTTCTAATGCGGTTGGCATCCAAATATTCTTTGGCCCAGCTCATGCCAGACCAAGGTATGGTAACCACGTCTCCGTTTTGCAGTTCCGCCTTAAAGCTACGGCCACTTACTTCAGTCACTTTGGCAGGCACCATATTAGAGTAGGTGGTGAACTCAGATAAAGGTTTGCCATGAGCTTCTGCACCGCGCCAGCCATGACGACGGTCATAGCCAATCAAACCCTTTTTAATAGCCGTATCAGCGGCTCTTTGATCCACGCTGTCGACGGTAAGCTTAACGCGCCAACCCGCATTAACCACTTCTTCCCCATAACGATCTACCAAAGTACGACGCGTCATTTCTGCCAAATACGGCATATTCACATCTAGCTTTGCTTTATAAAGATGAACGCCGATAGGTTCTTTTACCGCACTGTCATGTTCAGCTTGCGTAATATGACCCAACTCTAGCATACGGCCTAGAATCCAGTTACGACGCTCAAGCGCTACTTCAGGATTAGAAACAGGGTTATTTTGAGAAGGGGCTTTGGGCAGACCTGCAAGCGTTGCCATTTCTGCAAGGGTCAGGTTTTCAAGCGACTTACTAAAATATTTTTTGGCAGCGGCACGGATACCGTAAGCGCCTTCACCCATATAAATTTTGTTGACGTATAAAGTTAAGATTTCTTCTTTGCTTAACTTATCTTCCATGCTGCGCGCTAAATATAATTCCGTTAGCTTACGGCTAAAGGTACGTTCAGGGCTTAAAAAATAGTTTTTAGCCACCTGCATAGTGATAGTTGAACCGCCCGTTTGACCCTCATCGTCAGTAATAATCTCAGTAACAGCACGGCCAAGACCTTTGATACTAATCCCGCTGTGTTCATAAAAAGAAGAGTCTTCAGCCGCTAAAAAGGCGTTAATAAATTTCTTCGGCACTTCTTCGTAGGTAACCGGTAACGACATGCGATTACCGTACTGGCCAATTAACTTATTGTCTTTGCTGTAAATCTGCAAAGGCATTTCTAGATTTGAGGTCTTAATATCTGAAATTTCAGGCAAGTCTGGTGAGATGTACATGGCCATCCCATAAAATCCAATAGGGAATGCCAACACCAATATGAGAGCCAATGCAATAATGGCCAACAATATGGACACAATATAGTGGATAAGACGAGAGTTAGCAGACGATTGAGGCATAGTGACTCTATTAATTAGAAACTGAAATATTTGGCATAGAAAAGCTCACAATACTTAGCTAGATAGCCAATCAGAACATTAATCTATAGCAGAAGCTATGACAGATTAGTTTAAAGATAGACAGTAATTGTGACGCCTTACTATGTATACAACGCGCATATAAGGACAATTATAAAGCAAATTATAAAGTAAATGAGCGATATCTTATAGACCTAACATTAAAACACAATAATGCTAGGAGTTTTATATCAAAAAACTGCCAAGTTTATTCTAAGAATAAGACTTGAGTATAGTGACAAATATCGATTGTAGATTTTAGCTGAAATTACTAGACATTACATTAATAGCGATAATTATCTTAATAGTTTTATTAATTTAAATTAAAAATAAAGTTGACAAAGCAAGTTCAAATAAATAGGGTAGATGGACCTATCACTTGGCAAACAATACTATTTTTGTCCGTCACCATAAGGATGTGTCTGTTGAGGCTATATTTTACAAAATCTAAGACACTTATTGGTATCGCGATTAGCACTACCACATTAAGCTTGGTGGAATTAAATTATAAAAATAAACGATATCATTTGTTGAGCTATGGACTTACCGCACTGAGTGAAGGAGAGGTAATAGACAATCAAATTATTGATAGCGAACAAATAGGCCAACATATTGCTGCGCTAATAGCACAGCTTAAATGTACAACCAAAAAGGCAGCCATAGCACTCGGTGCTAACTTAGTCATAACGCGTGAGATTGAATTGCCTACCGAATTTAGCGAGCAGGATATTGACGCGCAAATTAGAGTCGACGCTGACCAATATATTCCTTATCCGTTGTCAGAGGTGAATCTTGACTTTGCAATATTAGGTCGCTCTTTAGTACAAGCCAACTACAATAAGGTTTTATTGGTTATATCGCGCTCAGAGCATATTGAGCAGCACAGCGATGCTTTGGTGTTGGCAGGACTAAAGCCTAGTGTCATAGATACCGAGCCTGAAGCCAGACAACGCGCCTTTCAATTTTTATCTAGCCATAATACTGACTTTTTGGGTACTACGGCATGGGTGGATATAGGCCAAGCCCGTCTCACCATTTATATCGCAGTTAAGGGCGAGTTTGTTTATCACTTAGAGCAGCTGTTCGGCGACAGTCAATTGGTTCGTGCCATTACCACACACTATAACTTATCAGCTGCTGACGCTGAGCAAGCTAAATTAGACCCGCAGCTATTGGGCTCTCAGTGCCTTATGGACTATGACCTCGTTATCTTTCAGCCCTTTATACAAAGCCTTATTGATTATATTAAAGTTGCTTTTGAGCGATATATTGCTATATCGCCAGATAAAGAAGTAGAACAAATCATATTAAGCGGAGATGCCGCTGGCCTACCACAACTTGATAAAAGTTTACAGCATCAAATGGGCCTGCCAGTAAACTTGACCAATCCTTTTTGATCCATATCTTTGTCTCATAGTATAGATGAAGAGCAATTATTTAAAGATGCCCCACAGCTCATGACAGCTTGTGGCTTAGCCATGCGAAGTCACACTATGACCCAGATTTACTAATGGCAACCATTAATCTGTTACCGTGGCGTGAGCGTCATCGTCAACATAAAAACAGGCAGTTCACAATCGCCCTTACTCTCAGTTTTGTGTTGAGTATAGTGGGTGCGGCTGCCGTGTGGGGTTACCTATATCAATCCAAAATTAATCTAATTTCAGCCAATCAATATCTAATCGAAAATAATACGCTCTTAGAAGCGGCATTACAGCACGATCAGTTAATGAAGCAACGCCGTGAAAAGACCTTAGCTCAATCTAGGCACGTAGAGAAATTGGCTAACTACCAAATGGAATTAGTACAGTTGTGGTCAGATTTGGCGACAGTGATACCAACCTCTCTTTATTTGACAGACTTTAGGAGAGAACAAGCATCAATTATGTTGAGAGGTAACACCCTCGAGTCAAGTCAGGTCTCAAAACTCGACTCTTATTTGCAACAAAATAAATCTCTACAGCAAGCCCAAATTAAATTTATAAAAACCGTGGAATCAGGGACGCACTCTGTGTCCAATCGGAAGGGGAATGATCAAGATGCCATTAACCATACTGGTGCTGCCAATCCTAATCGCTATCTACAGTTTGAAATTGTGGCCACCATGTCTGAATCTGAAGCCAAGAATACTTACTCAGCACAGGCAGCCATCACAGAGCTAGATTTAAAAAATGAGGTCGGGCAATGAGCGCAAGATTTGAGAATCTACCGCCTCTCTTAGATAAGCAAAGTACAGCAAAGCGGTTTGAACTAAAACAGTTTTATTATCAGCTACGAAGCTTAGATAGTGAAAACTATGGGAGTTGGCCCAGAGCGGTTAAGCTGTTTATGCTAATGGCAGTCATATTGATAACCTGCGTAATAAGCTATGCACTGCCTATTAATAGTCAATTAAAGCAGATTAAGGCCCAACAAAATCAGCAACAGATCCTACTCCAAACTTATCGTAGTAATAAAGCGCAAGTACGGCGGCAACGAAGTAATCTTACTCAACAGAAGATTGACCAGCAACGGTTATCGCAGTTGGCACAGCTGCTGCCCACGAAGGAGCCCATCGCTTTGCCACAGCAGTTTAATGAGTTGGCCCTTAGCAGTGGGGTTGTGCTGCAAGATTTGATGGTTGATGCCGAGGTAAAACAAACCTTTTATATTGAGCAGCCGCTGCATCTGGTGGCACTCGGCAACTATCATCAACTCGGGCAGTTTTTGGGAAGTTTGTCTGCCTTACCACGTTTGGTTACTGTGCATGATTTTAATCTTAAACCTGTACCACAGGTTGCCATAGCAGAAACAAGCACACCACACTTAGTGCTCACGTTGCATATCAAAGCCTATCGTGCCAAACCTGACGACCCAATGGATACACAAGCTAAAACACAAATTGAGACTGCATCTTCTAGCACCAATACTGAACTTAAGGAGTAAATGGCTATAGTGCTGAACTCAAATACGACAATAAACCGTCTAAAATTGGTTTTATTAATCACGGTCTATTTGATATCGCTCAATGGCTGTAAGGACTATCTAACGCTGGTAAAACAAGAAGTAGAAGAACACCCAACACACTTATTGACCACGACAAACAGTACAAAAACGCTTCCTAATAGTCCTACAACAAAAGCTAAGGTTGAGACCGAAGTTGAAATACTAAGCAACCCCTATCAAGCCACTACCCAACGTAGTCCTTTTGATTTACCTGATTTTATAAAGCCAAGACCCAGTGGCGCAAATGAAGGTAGTCTCGATTCTAAAATGATTGACGGTAATAATGCTACCAACAATGCTACTAACGATGCTACCAACACGCCTTTTGAAAATAGGTCAGCACCCAATAGAGGGCAACGACATCCGCTTACTTATTTTAAATATCGAGGCATGATGTCCAAAATGGGTGATTTAGATTATGGTCTGGTTCAGCGTCCCGACGGGGTAATAATAAGTGTCAAAGTAGGACAAAGTGTAGGAAATAAACAGACTCAAGTAGTGGAAGTCACTCCCACTCAACTTAATATGGTTGAAAAAATTGAATCACCTCAATTTGGGGTGACAGAAAATAGATGGGCACTGATAGCACCAGTACAACCCTGATAACTAGAATGACTACGATTTAAATAGCCTCATTACCTAAGCCGCTATATAAAAACTTTAACTGGCTTAAAAAACTTAAATACTTTAACTATCCTCTAACCGCTATACAGGAAATACCCGATGACATTTTATCCCTCAGCTTTGAAGCTGATTTGGTCGGGTTTGCTGCCTGCGTTTAGCTTGTCTCTAAAGATAAGTCTGTATTCAATTTTAATCTCAGGGGTGTTCTTGGGTTTTAATAGGTTCGGATATGCCAGTAATTCTCATTCTGAAAATAGACCTTCTCTTAAACAAGAGGCGATCAGCTATCAAGCCCTCTCTGACGGTATTGAAAAGATTGATATTGTTTTGGCGGATGTTACGACTAAAGTTGATATCGAGCGGCAAGGCAATAAGATCGTATTGCGTCTGCGCGATACTAAAGTGGAACCGGGACTGATATATAAGCAACATTCAAAACAGCGTTTGCTACGCTCTATCTATACCGATAATAAAGGCAAACAAGGTCGGATTAGGATTGATATAAAGCAAGATTTTGAGTATCAAAGCTACCAGCTAGGTAATAAGCTAACGTTGACCATAGAGCCGGTACAACGTCTCACAAAGCCTGAACTTACCATAAAGAAGTACAGCGGTAAGCCTATTTCAGTCGACTTTCAAAATGTAGAAGTGCGCAGCGTACTCCATTTGTTGTCACAATTTATGCAAACCAATATTGTGGCCAGTGATGAGGTGACTGGGACTATTATGCTCAACTTAATTAATGTGCCTTCTGATCAAGCGCTGGATATTATCTTAAGCAGTAAGCACCTAGGCAAGCGGGTAAATGGCAATGTTATCTTGGTAGCACCTCTTGCAGAGTTGGCCAAACAACATGAGAACTATCTTAACGCTCAACAACAAAAAATAGCCAGGCTGCCGTTACGCAGCGAATATATTCGTTTGAATTATGCCAAAGCCAGTGAGGTACACGCTTTAATTCTAAAAGCCAGTAGTCAATATATTGATAACCGTATTAATAGCAGAAATTATATTGAAAATAGTGGCCTTGAAAGCAGCCACGTGAATTCACATCCAGCAGAAAGTGATGAGGCAAGTCAGTTGTCTTCCAAGAGCAGCAGTACCTTATTATCGAGTCGTGGCGTTATTGCGGTCGATACGCGTACCAACACACTAATTGTCAAAGACACTGCAGACAGTATTAATAATATTAGAATGCTTATTAGCCAAATAGATATCCCAGTTCAGCAGGTAATGATTGAGGCGAGAATTGTCAGTGCCACAGACAACTTTAGTAAAGAGTTGGGCGTTAAATGGGGGGTATTATCGAATGGAGTGGCAAACAATGATACGTTGTTAGTCGGTGGGAGCGATCAGACGTTAGCAGATTTAAAACAGTTCAGCATGCGCAATACTACCTTTAAGGGAAAACCAGTCAACTATCCTGATTATGCGGTGAGCCGTCCGGATAATCTAAACATAGATTTAGGAATTGCCAACCCTGCTGGTAGTATCGCCTTTGGTATATTAAGCATGTCAGATTTGATGATTGATTTGGAATTATCGGCAATGCAAGCAGAAGGCCGTGGTGAGGTAATTTCAACACCTAAAATTCTCACTTTAGACAAACAAACTGCCAAAGTGTCTTCCGGTACTAAAATTCCTTATCAAAGTGAATCAGAGGGTGGCGGGACGACCACTCAATTTGAAGAAGCACTGTTAAGCTTGGAGGTGACCCCTAATATCACCCCTGAAGGCGAGATATCATTACAGCTTAATATTGAAAATGGGCGGCCCAACCCTGTAAGTTCAGGCGTAATACTAATTGATACCGATAGATTAAGCACTCATGTTACCGTGGCAGATGGTCAAACCATTGTTTTAGGCGGAATTTACCGCAATCAGATATTTAATAATGTGGAGAAGGTGCCATTTTTTGGGGACTTACCCCTTTTGGGCCGTTTATTTAAGAAAGACTTGCGCCGCAATGATAAGCAAGAACTGCTGATTTTTGTTACCCCTACCTTAATACAGAAACCTCAAACTTAATATAGAAAGAGCAACCCTAACTTACCTCTCGTAAATATTGTTTTTATCTTTTTAAGGTAAAGTGACTTATGATCTGACTCTTGTGAGCAAAATAAGCCCTCAGTATATTTAATTATGCTGTGGATTTTGTTTTTATTGTGCTCATTTGTCTCTTAGGTTGTGGCTAAGCCAGAATTGAGTTGCTATTATTAGACCGATATTGGACTTAGTATGACTAGATTATTGATAACTACGGTCTTTTAAAAGTAGGTTTAATCAGTCAGTTAACCTTTTATATTCAATCTTTTGTAATTTTTTAGTTTGATGGGATTGTTCAGCGAAACAGGACTAACGACGAAAATGCCTGTATAATCTGTGAATTTATGTGAGAGATAATAATGCAATCGACATTGCCGTCATTATTTATTGTAGGCCCTATGGGAGCAGGGAAGACCACTATTGGAAGGCTACTAGCAAAGCATTTAGGGCGCACTTTTATAGACAGCGATCATTACATTTGTGAACAAACGGGTGCTGATATTCCGTGGATTTTTGAAAAAGAAGGTGAGGCTGGCTTTAGAGAGCGTGAGGCAAAAGCGATTGCTGAGTTAACGGAATTACCTGACATTGTACTGGCAACGGGCGGAGGCGTAGTAACCCAACCTCAGAACCGTCAAAACCTAAAAAATCACGGTATTACTATCTATCTCAGAGCCAATGTCGATGTGCAATTAAAAAGGACGTCTAAAGATAAGTCACGGCCTTTATTAAACAACCCCAATCCTCGTGCGGTGCTGCAATCCTTATTTGAGGTTCGTGATCCGTTATATCTGGAAGTTGCAGATATTGTGGTAGAGACCGGCGACGGCTATCCGCGCTATATGTTAAAGAAAATAATAGAAGCTCTAAAAGAAAAATATCCTGAACATTTAGCTGATAGCAAATAGCATACGATGCTATTGAATTTGCAGGCACTTAAATAAGTGGGCAATAGAATAATAAAAGCCTGAGGTTAACGCTGGCTGTTAGATATATTATCCGTTCATGGAAGTACTGATTAAAAATTGTAAATAGCCCAAAAGCAGATATGAGAGACCTATGAAAGCTAATTTAACTGTGCATACCCAAAGTCATGATTACCCTATTGTGATCACCAGTCAGTGTGATATGGCCACTGAAATAGCGCCCTATATTAAGGGTAAGCAAGTAATGGTGGTTACTAATACCACTGTAGAGAAGCTATATTTGCAGCCGTTGGTTGAAGGGCTTAAAGAAGATTTCGAAGTGTTTACTGTGGTATTGCCAGATGGCGAGCAGTACAAGACACAGCAGTATATCGACAAAATTTACGATGCTTTAATGGATCATCACTGTGCTCGAGATGTGACCCTAGTTGCCTTAGGCGGTGGAGTCATTGGTGATATGACCGGATTTGCTGCAGCTTCCTTTATGCGTGGGGTTAATTTTATTCAAATTCCGACCACGTTACTGTCTCAAGTAGATTCCAGCGTGGGTGGAAAAACCGGCATTAACCATCCCAAAGGCAAGAACATGATAGGGGCCTTTTGGCAGCCCCAAATGGTGCTAGCAGACATGCATACCCTAACCACATTGCCGAGTCGCGAACTTTCAGCCGGTATGGCTGAGGTTATAAAATATGCATTGATTATGGATGCAGGCTTCCTAACGTGGTTAGAAGACAATATGTCTGCCTTAATGACGTTAGATAAGTCAGCGCTGGCAGAAGCAGTCGCCAGATGCTGTCAATATAAAGCAGATATTGTGGCTCAAGATGAGCGTGAGTCGGGCAAAAGAGCTTTATTAAATTTTGGTCATACTTTTGGTCATGTGATTGAAACTCATGAGGGGTATGGACAATGGTTACATGGCGAAGCAGTGGCAGCGGGCATGGTACAGGCAGCTCAGCTATCTAAAAATATGGGCTGGATCAGTGAGCAAGAGGTACAGCGTATCTGTCATGTTCTACAATCTGCCCAGTTGCCTATTCGCCCGCCTAGCATTGATACCGACACCGCTTTGGGCTTAATGCAACATGATAAAAAAGTTAAGTTAGGACAAGTTCGATTGATTTTGTTAAAATCGTTGGGTGAAGCCGTGGTGACCGCTGACTTTGATCACACATTGCTTGAGGCTGTCCTTAGTGACACAGTATAATAAGCGATGTAGCAGCGCTTTAGTTAGCACAAAGTTAGATGAATTATCTTAACTGCTTTAGCTTTCTTTTAATCACTGTCACAGACAGTAATAACACTCTTTTAGTCACCTTCTTTTTTTAATAACTATCTATTTACTGGATTTGCTCTATGGCAATCACTCAAAGCTCTCCTTCTAATAATCCTGAGAAGTCACAGAAGAATAAAAAACGCATTGTTGCCAGCGTGTGGCTTATCATGGCTTTATTAACGAGCGCTGCAGCTCTGGCTTTGTGGATGTTCAGCTCGGCTCCAATCTTCGAAGATGAGAAAGAAGCAGAGAAAGAGGCGCCACCAGAAGTACTGGCTTCTAATATTGACCAGGTAAAGCACATTGAACAATTAAATGAGTTAAGTGGAGATGTTAAGCCTATCTCTTTTGATGAACTGGTTAGAGAGTTACGTGATTATCCTAGTGAGTTTAAAGACTCTAGATATTTGAAGAAAAATAAGGGTAAATGGACGGTTCAGGTAATGGACGTGTCTGAGCATGAGATTATTACTGACTATTTAGATTCACGAGATGATAGACAGAAGTTTGCTTATTTCCGTTATCGTGATTCGAATAACCAACCCCGCTATTTGTTGACTTACGATGTCATGGGCAATAAGCAGCAGGCTACTAATGCTGCTGATAGTGTAGATTTTGGTTTACCCGCCAATGTCCAAGTTCTTCCTGAAGAGATTTCAGACTATTTAGACATTATCGAAAACTACGAGCTATCTGGACCGGTAAAAGATTTGTCCAGAAACAGAACCAGACAAGTGAAGCTTCAGCCTACTAGACGTGAGTTGGCTGCTCGTCCTCGTGCTACTGAGTCAAAAACTAATCAGAACAATGCCCCGAGTAAGAGCAACGAAAACAGCAATACCAGTAATAAGAATTCGGCTTCCTCTTCTTCTAGCCAGCCAGCGGTTACTAATAGTGAAATTAGAAACTCTAGCGATACCAGTGAAACTTTATCGGTGAAAGAAGAGCGTAAAGTAGTGACTAATGAGACGCCTACTGAAAAAGAAACTACTGCGCCGAAAACACCTACAAAACCTAAAGTTGAGCCTACTAAGCCTCAAGAAAAGCAAGAGAAAAAACCAGCTGAAAGTAATAAAAATAGTCAAAAGCCTTCGAGCAATGGGGAAGGTGACAGTATTAAACAACTTATCGATCAAAAATCTGAATAGTAAACTTAACGTGTTTTAAGATTATTTATCATAAAGGCGCTCAATTAAGAGCGCCTTTTTTTATGGCTAAAAATAGACTTATAAAAAATGAAAATGAGTTTTGTGTTATGGTTTGTTCGCCTTTGTTATCAAGGCACGATAGTAAATTTGATATATGCCATAGACTCTAAAATTACATATTCTAAAAGGGAAGGACAGATTTTCTAAACACTGCAAATCGATAAAGCTATTAGTTAATAAGGGTTTACGCAAAAATAAAATGTCACGAAAAAAACCAACTGGGTCATTAAATTTCACTGGATTTTATAACTATGTTTCTCTAATATGGTTTATAGAACGTTTAGCAATGTTATTACAGGTATTTTTATTCTTGATAGTAACGGCCGATATTTTCCGCTATCTTAGATAATTGTTCCGTTTATTATTCATTCATTATTTACGACGCTTTTTTAGATGATGAATAATTACCTGGTGAGGGCGATAAAGTATTAAATATTATCCCAGCTTTATCTGACTTATTTAGGTAGAGTGTTAATGTTTAAGCGATGTATTGTTGTTAGACATTGGCCTCACAAAGCGTCACAGTCATTAAGATACGTAGTGAGATGCTTATTCGAACTCTCTATTTTTTGGCTTACTTCCTACCACAGCTGTTATATCTATCCCGATAGCTGTGCCTATCTAGAAAAATCATTTAGTGATGAGTCAAAGCCATCACATAAATAAAGGACATGCCATGACACAGACTTTTACAGCCCACTCTGCCGCCCTAAATTATCCCGATAGCAAGCCTCCTCATTCTTCTACAGACAATTCTACTACCGAAAACGTTACCTATTTAGCTTCTCCTGATGATTTCACAGACAACTGTGGTTTCGGATTAGTGGCTCATATTGAAGGTAAACCAAGTCATCATTTAGTTAAAACTGCCATTCATAGTTTAAGCTGTATGACTCACCGTGGTGGGGTTGCTGCTGATGGTAAAACGGGTGATGGTTGTGGTTTGTTACTGGCCAAACCAGTTGAGTTTTTCCAAGTGGTTGCTGCAGAGCTAGGTCTTGAATTAGAAGAAAACTTTGCAGTTGGTATGGTATTTTTAAACCTTGATGACAGCCTAGCGGCACATAGCCAACAGGTATTGGATAAAGAAATTGAGCAGCAAGGACTGACCGTTGCTGGTTGGCGTGATGTGCCAGTAGATTTGTCAATAGTCGGCGAAATCGCTCGTGAGACATTGCCACAGTTCAAGCAAGTTTTTGTCAATGCGCCTGCTGAACTGAGCGCTGAGGACTTTAACCGTAAGTTATATGTTGCTCGTAAAAAAGCAGAAATTGCATTAACCGAAGATCCTTTATTTTATGTGACCTCTTTAAACTGTGAAACGGTCATTTATAAAGGTTTGGTGATGCCTTCAGATCTACCTGCCTTTTATAGCGACTTGCAAGACAGCCGTCTGCATTCTCATATCGTAGTTTTCCATCAACGCTTTTCAACCAATACGTTACCACGTTGGCCATTGGCCCAGCCTTTCCGTTATTTGGCACACAATGGTGAGCTAAATACTATTACGGCCAACCGCAACTGGTCGGTCGCCCGCACGCCTAAGCTTGAGACACCAAAGCTACCAGAAATCACCCAACTACATCCTTTGGTTAACCGTACTGGTTCTGACTCTTCAAGCTTAGATAATATGCTTGAGGTATTGATCTCAGGGGGTATGAGTTTGTTCCATGCCATGTCAATTTTAGTGCCACCCGCTTGGCAAAACGTTGACAGCATGGACATGGATCTACGTGCTTTCTATGAATTCTACTCGCAACATATGGAGCCATGGGATGGCCCGGCAGGCCTGGTTATTCAAGATGGCCGTTATGCAGTATGTATGCTAGACCGTAATGGTTTACGTCCTTCACGCTGGGTTACCACCAAAAATGGTTACATCACAGTAGCTTCAGAGATTGGGGTTTGGGATTATGACCCTAACGATGTGATTGCCAAAGGTCGTGTCGGACCTGGTCAAATGTTGGTTATTGACACCTTAAATGGTGAGGTATTGGATGACCAAGTGATCAGTAATCGTTTGAAAAAAGCCCACCCTTATCGCAAATGGTTACGTGAAGAAGCCACTCGAATTCGTGAAAATGAACAGATAGAAGAGAAGCTGCTCGAGCAAGGAGTACGCGGTGAGCCGCTAAAAGCACTGCAAAAAATGTTCAACATCACCAACGAAGAGCGTACCGAAATCATTCGTCCCAATGCCGAAAATGGTCAAGAGCCAGTAGGTTCAATGGGGGATGATACGCCTATGGCAGTGTTGTCTAAGCAAGTGCGTAATGTGGCTGACTTCTTCCGCCAGCAATTCGCTCAGGTTACCAACCCGCCAATCGACCCTTTACGTGAATCGATTGTAATGTCGCTACAGACATGTTTGGGGGCTGAGACCAATATCTTTAACCCGACTCCTCGTGACGCGCACCGCATTATCTTGTCGTCACCAGTACTGTCGCCAAGTAAGATGCAGCAAATCGAAGCGTTAGATGATCCGGCATTTTTCAGTCAGCGTATCGATATCAACTATGATGAGTCTCTGTCATTAGACACTGCCATTAAGCAGATTTGTGAGCAGGTTGAGCAAGCTATTTTAGATAAGAAAACACTGATTATCCTGTCAGACAAAGGCATTGAGAAAGGTAAATTGCCTGCCAATGCTATATTGGTGACAGGGGCGGTACATCATTACCTTATCGAGAAAGGGCTTCGTACCGATGCCAACTTAATTATTGAAACAGGTATTGCCCGTGACTCGCATCAAGTTGCAGTATTAATTGGCTTTGGTGCTACCTGTGTTTATCCTTACTTGGCTTATGATGTTATCTCAGATTTGGTATCCTCAGGTGAGCTATTGGGTGATCCTTTACAAGCACGTGCTAATTTCCGTAAAGGCTTAGACAAAGGCTTGTTGAAAATCCTATCTAAAATGGGTATTTCAACCATTGTCTCTTATCGTGGTGCTCAGCTTTTTGAAGCGGTGGGATTGTCCGAAGAGATAGTTGAGCTATGCTTTAAAGGGGTGCAAAGCCGTATTCAGGGCGCAACTTTTAAAGATTTAGCAGAAGACCAAGCGTTATTAGCTAAGAATGCCTTTAGTCGTCGTACTCCGCTGGATCAAGGTGGTATGTTGAAGTTTGTTTTCAATAAAGAATACCATGCGTTTAACCCTGATGTGATTAACACCCTGCATACAGCTGTTCGTACCGGTGATTATGAAAATTATCGTCAATACGCTAGCTTGGTGAATATGCGTCCTGTGGCCACATTGCGTGATTTACTGCAATTAAAGTCAGGCAATAGTATTCCTGTGGAGGAAGTAGAGGATATCGCTGATATTTTACCTCGTTTCGATTCTGCAGGTATGTCCTTGGGTGCGTTATCCCCTGAGGCTCATGAAGCTATTGCCATGGCGATGAATACCATTGGCGGTCGTTCAAACTCTGGTGAGGGTGGTGAAGATCCAGTACGTTACGGCACTATGCGTAACTCAAAAATTAAACAGATTGCCTCAGGCCGATTTGGGGTAACGCCAGCGTACTTACGTTCGGCACAAGTAATGCAGATTAAAGTAGCCCAAGGGGCAAAACCGGGCGAGGGTGGTCAGTTGCCAGGTGGTAAAGTGAACTCACTTATTGCCCGTCTGCGCTATTCAGTACCGGGTGTGACTTTGATCTCGCCACCACCGCATCATGATATTTATTCGATTGAGGATTTGGCCCAGTTAATCTTTGACTTAAAACAAGTGAACCCTGAAGCATTAGTATCAGTGAAGCTCGTTTCTCGTCCTGGAGTAGGTACTATTGCTACCGGTGTTGCCAAGGCCTATGCGGATTTGATTACTATTTCTGGTTACGATGGCGGTACTGCAGCATCACCTTTATCTTCAATCCACCATGCCGGCTCTCCTTGGGAATTAGGCTTGGCTGAAGCGCATCAATCATTACGTGTTAATGGTCTGCGTGACAAAGTGCGTATGCAAACTGATGGTGGCTTAAAAACAGGTCTGGATGTGGTAAAAGCCGCTATTTTAGGGGCAGAAAGCTTTGGTTTTGGTACCACGCCAATGATTGCAGTGGGCTGTAAGTACCTAAGAATTTGTCACTTAAACAACTGTCCAACAGGTGTCGCTACTCAGCAAGCCCGTTTACGTGACGAGCATTTCATCGGTGAAGCTGAAATGCTAATTAACTTCTTTAAGTTTGTGGCTACTGAAACTCGTGAGTGGTTGGCCTTCTTAGGCGTGCGTTCTATGGAAGAGTTGGTCGGTCGTACGGACTTACTACAGATTTTAGAAGGCACAACCCAGAAGCAGCGTAATCTAGATTTAACGCCTCTATTACGTAGTCATCCTGCTGCTGAAGGTAAGCCACAAACCTGTCAGGTAGAGCGTAACGAGCCGTTTGATAAAGGGTTATTGGCTGAGAAAATGGTCGACGATATGATTGTGGCAATTCGTCAAGGTCAAGGCGGGTCTTATAGCTATCAAGTAGGTAACTGCGACCGCTCAATCGGTGCTCGTATCTCAGGTGAGATTGCTCAGGTATGGGGCAACTTAGGAATGTCAGACAGCCCCATCAAGTTACACCTTGCCGGTACCGCAGGTCAAAGTTTGGGTGTATGGAATGCAGGCGGGTTAAACATCGAGCTTGAAGGCGATGCCAACGATTATGTCGGTAAAGGTATGGCGGGCGGTGAGATTGTTATTTATCCGCCTAAAGGGTCAACGTTTGCGTCGCAAGAAACCGCTATTATTGGTAATACCTGTTTATATGGGGCAACAGGTGGTAAATTGTATGCTTCAGGGACCGCAGGAGAGCGTTTTGCAGTCCGTAACTCAGGTGCCCATGCTGTAGTTGAAGGTGTCGGCGATCACTGCTGTGAGTATATGACTGGTGGTGTGGTGACGGTACTGGGTAAAACCGGTCTAAACTTTGGTGCTGGTATGACTGGTGGCTTTGCCTTCGTTCTCGACTTAGACAATACCTTCTTTGATCGTTGTAACCATGAACTTATCGACTTGCATCGTATTTCAAGCGAGCAGACGGAAGAGCATCGTATTTATCTAAAACAGATCATTGAAACCCATGTCGAGAAAACTGGTAGTGCTTGGGGTCGTCAGATTTTGGCAGACTTTGAACATTATGTGCGTAAAGTATTCTTAGTGAAACCAAAAGCCGCTAATATGACCTCACTATTGCACAGCACAACGGCAGATCCTCAATAGGGAGCATATAAACCTTGGGCTTGGGGATCAATAATTTGAGACCCAAGTCTGCTTAACCTAAGATTGGTTTTATTTTAATAAGGGTTGAGACTTAAAGAAGAATGGCAGTTTATAGTTATTTATTTGAAGCTTATGCCTTTGTCTTTGGTCTAACCCCCCAGTATATTTTGTCCAAGTGAGGGAGCAACCCCTCTTGCGGCAGGTTTTACCGTAGCAGCAGCGTGTGGGCCAACTATTTTATTTAAGCCTGATGACTGCAGCGGTAATACCAACTTAAGGAGACAAAACCCTAATGAAGCGTATTAATAACAACTTTCAGTTTTTAGATGTGCCTCGTCGTGAGCCTGAGAAAAAAGACATTGTCACTCGCTCAACTGAATTCGTAGAAATCTATACCCCTTTCGAATCTCAAGAAGCCGCGCAGCAAGCACATCGCTGCTTAGAGTGTGGTAACCCGTATTGTGAATGGAAGTGTCCAGTACATAACTACATTCCTAACTGGTTAAAGCTGGCTACTGAAGGTCAAATTTTCCAAGCGGCGGAGCTGTGCCATCGTACCAATACTTTGCCTGAAGTATGTGGTCGTGTTTGTCCACAAGACAGACTTTGTGAAGGCGCCTGTACTCTAAACGATGGCTTTGGTGCCGTGACCATTGGTAATGTTGAAAAATACATTAATGATACCGCCTTTGCTTTAGGCTGGCGTCCCGACATGAATGATGTGCAATGGACGGACAAAAAAGTGGCCATTATTGGTGCTGGTCCTGCCGGTCTTGGCTGCGCAGATGTCCTGGTTCGTGCTGGCGTGAAACCGGTAGTATTTGATAAGCGTCCGGAGATTGGCGGCTTGCTCACTTTTGGTATTCCAGAGTTTAAGATGGAAAAACAAGTGATGCGCAATCGCCGTGAAATCTTTGAAGGCATGGGCATTGAATTCCGTTTAAATACGGAAGTCGGTACAGATGTGACCATTGAGCAATTACTAGAAGATTACGACGCAGTCTTTATGGGTATGGGTACCTATACTTATATGCGCGGTGGTTATCCTGGAGAGGAATTAAACGGAGTTTATGATGCGCTGGATTATTTGATTGCCAACGTTAACCGCTGTAATGAATGGGAACAGAATCCAGAAGAGTACATTAACTTAAAAGACAAAAAGGTAGTGGTGCTCGGTGGTGGTGATACTGCAATGGACTGTAACCGTACCGCCATTCGTCAAGGGGCAGAGAGAGTGGTTTGTGCTTATCGCCGTGACGAAGCTAATATGCCAGGGTCACTTCGTGAAGTAAAGAATGCCAAAGAAGAGGGCGTTGAGTTTCTATTTAACCGTCAGCCGACTCAAATTGTCGGTTTAAATGGCCAAGTTATGGGAGTGAAAGTAGTTACCACTCAGTTAGGTAAACCTGACAATCGTGGTAGACGCCGTCCTGAGCCTATCCCTAATTCTGAAGAAATCATTGAATGTGATGCGGTGATCATGGCTTTTGGTTTCCGCCCAAGCCCAGCCGATTGGTTTGCCACCAGCGATATTGGTATGGACGAATCAGGTCGTGTTGTCGCACCAGAAGAACAACCATTCAAATTCCAGACCAAAAATCCAAAAGTATTCGCTGGTGGAGACATGGTACGTGGTTCTGATTTGGTAGTAACTGCCATTTGGGAAGGTCGTGAAGCAGCCAAAGGTATTCTGGATTATCTAGAAGTATAATTCTAATATAGAGCCATTCTTAGAGTAGAAAACTATTCTGAGACAGTTATCACATAAAGCCCTCTAATATGAGGGCTTTATGCTATCTACAGCTTTTATTTATATCCC
>Ga0098070_100257_pt1 | contig 18742 bp, 14 predicted proteins | sample 28_taG_FD_75063 | JGI IMG/M metagenome (GOLD analysis project Ga0098070, IMG submission 75063) | Marine viral communities from Cariaco Basin, Caribbean Sea - 28_WHOI_OMZ | ecosystem: Environmental > Aquatic > Marine > Oceanic | place: Caribbean Sea: Cariaco Basin | collected 2014-11-12
ATATTCTTCGGCAAGCTCTCGATAACTGTAACCTTCGTCAAGCTTGTCTAATATCATTTGTCTGTAGTCTTTTGAATATGCCATCTTATCAGTGTATCTTATTTATGGGGCTATGACTATAGATAAGCCACCCACCACTTATTATAAGGTAGCCTGATATGCTAAAAAAATTATTTAAGCCAAAATTTGTCAAATTTGATGAAAAATACACTAAATTGACGGCCGAGGAAGAGTCGATCATTGAGGTTATTAGTGACGATATTCGTAAGGAAGTACTAAAAACCAAAGGTAAAGACAAATTGCCCTACCATGGTCGTGCAGTACATACTAAGGGCTATTGTGCGCTGAAAGCCAAATTTGAAGTATTGGATAACCTGCCCAAAGAATATGCGCAAGGCGTATACGCAAACCCTGGTATTCATGATGCAGTCATTCGATTCTCAAATGCTGGAGGCCTAGTAGCCCCTGATAGAAGATTAGGTGTGGGTATTGGCTTCTCTTTTAAAGTATTCGATGTAGAGGGCACAAAGGTAACCCCCGATGAGCCTGAAGCGCCAACAATGGACTTTGCCTTGGTGAATACACCAATATTCTTTACCAATCAATTAAAGGATTATGCCTTATTGTCTAAGTTAGCGTTTGCTTTTAATGGTTATTTGGCAGATGGCTCAGTTGGCAAGGCGAAGTTCGGGATACATTGGTTGACAAAGTATGGTAAAGAGATACCAGATTTTGAAGCATTTAAAACCTTAAATGCATTCCGTAAATTAGTAACGGTAAAGCCTAAAAACCCTTGGATGTATGATTATTTTTCTCAAGGTGTGGTACGTCATGGTGATTATATGGGCAAAATTAGAGTCACGCCTACCAAAGAATCTCTTGCTAAGATTAACCATCCGGATCTACATTTATTTAGCGACAATGAAACCATTCGTAACACCCTAATTAAAGAAATTGGTGAGCACGATTATCAGTTTGATGTCCAAATACAACTGTGTCGCAACCTCAAAAAGCAACCTATCGAAGACATAACCAAAGAGTGGAAAGAGTCCGACGCGCCATTTGTAACCGTAGCACGATTGACAGTACCCTGCCAGGATGTACCAGAAGATGGCAACTTTGAAGTAATGGAACACTTATCGTTTTCTGTCTTCAGAGCGTTAGAAGAAAACCGTCCGATTGGTCGTATCCAACAGTCTCGCTTGGAGGCGTATAGAACGTCGTCTAAAGTTCGACATGAAGAAAACCAAGTAAAACGTAAAGAGCCAACCAGTTTAAAACAAGTATTTGATAAAACTTACTTTTAAACATATTTCCAGTAAGTAGTTTGTTTGTATTTGGGAAATTTTATAACGGTTTAAAATAGAATAAATATTCGGTTAGTATTCAAATATTTAGCCGAGTTGTATTCTCTTTTCAATAAATATGGCGTAAGCTTTCTTTTCGATTATTTAAGCCTATTTAATAACTGTTGTGAATCTCTTTTCTATGAACAAGCCCACTAAAATTAGTTCTTCACTATTCCCCCTAATCACCTGTCTGTGTCTTAGCTCAGCAGCCATTGCTCAAGATGACCGTCAAAATACTGTCTCTACTGAGACAGATAGTACTGACACAGACAGCGTCCAAACAGACGACATTGAAACGCAAAATGCCTCTCTAGAAACAGAAGATTCTTCGTCTATCGAAACAGACAACTCTGACAACGAACCCTCTACCCTATCGAATCTTAATCAAGAAGCGACTCAATGGGCAGACGGTCAACGAGAAGGGGTACAAAAGAAACTAAGCAGCTGGGCAAATTCAATGGATGACTGGTTTGGTGAGCCTGATCCTAGGAAACCAGCTTCCGCTAAGTTACGAATCGTGCTTGATACCCGATGGGCAGATGATCCGGTTGAAGGGAGTCAAATCTCGGTTGAACCAAGAATTAGAGGCCGTTTAAAGCTGCCAGTATTAGAAAAACGTCTCAGTTTAATTATTGGTGATGAAGATTTAGATGAAGAAAAAATCTTAACCAAAGGGTCAAAAGGCAGTAATTCAAATGATAACAATGGCTATCAAGAAAAAACTTACGACCGCAAACAGACCCGTGATGACAACGCCTCAATCGCTCTGCGTTGGTCAAAAATAGAAGAAGCCCTCGGCTTTGATGCCGACATAGGTGTTCGCTCTGGAGACGATGTGTACGTTAAGCTTAGTGCTGATAGGGACTTATATGAGAAAGATAAGTGGAAAATATCCTCTCATAACTACTACCGTTATGGTAGCGACAGTGAGCATGCCTTAAAAGGTGAAGTGAACTTTCAGTATGCATTGGATCACAATAGCTATCTTAACAATAACGTTAATATTCGCTATCGCCATGAAGGGGATAAAGAAGATACAGACTGGAGCAATGAGCTACGCCAAATTCACTTCTATGAAAAAGAAAAACAATTGTCTTACGGACTATCAGCCTTTGGTAAGTTTGAAAATAGCGAACCCAAATTAAACAGCTATGGCCCTACCATAAGCTATCGTCAGCCTTTTTGGCGGGATTGGTTGTATTTACAGACTGAGCTGAACTACTTTGATGACAAAGAAGAAGACAAGAGTCACTTTTTGTCTGGATTATTGCGTTTAGAAGCGTTGTTCTAACAGCAATTATATTTAACAGTTGCTAATGGCTATTGTGCTTAGCTTCTACCTGATCAATCCTTATCTCTTTTGTTCTGATTATCTGTAATATATGAAACAGGCCATGCTGAATAGCATGGCCTGTTTTATTAACTGTTAGATAGATTCATGATTATACAAGTTGTATTAGTCACTATATGGAGTGTTCTAATCACTATATAGAGTACAAGACAGATAATATAAAACTGAACCAATTACGCTATTTTCGATTTAAAACGACCCACCCATTCGAGCCCTTTACTTACCAAGTCAGTCGCTTGCTGCATACGCGGGCTGAGCGGCTTGTCATGCAGATTAATTTTGCTCATATCACCTTGATAATGCTCGACTACCCGTTTGTTCATAATGGCAAACCAAAGCGGTGGAAAATAAGCAGGAACAATCATACTGGCGTAGCCACTTGGCAACTGCGGTGACTCGTCAAAATGGCGCAAGGCTTGATACACTCGGCTCGGATGAGCATGATGATCTGAGTGGCGCTGTAACTGATATAAGAATAAGTTGGTCACAATGTTATTGCTGTTCCAGCTATGCGCAGGCTCAGTACGGACAAAATTACCTTTACTGTCTTTTTGACGCAGCAGACCATAATGCTCAAGATAATTGACCGACTCTAATAAACTAAAGCCATATGCGGCTTGAATCACAATAAACGGAATCACTTTTTTGCCATATAACTTATAAAGTGTGCCATACAGTACGGCAGTAATGGCCCATCCCTGTAATAGCTCATTGTCTCTACTCCAAAAGCTTTTGTTCTTACGTTCAAGACGACGTTTTTCAATGTTAATTGCAGAACGTAATCCACCAATTACGGTGCGCGGTAAAAACTGCCAAAAGCTTTCGTTGTAACGACTACTTGCTGGATCTTGTGGGGTCGCCACCCAGCGGTGATGACCAAAATTATGTTCGATAGCAAAATGACCATAGGCCGAAGGCGCTAAGCTGATTCGAGCCAAAGTACGGTTCAACTTATCTGATTTATGACCCAACTCATGCGCTGTGTTAATAGCGATGCCACTGCCAATACCGGTGGTAATGGCCACACCGAGCTTGTTATACCACGGTAGCTGACGGTGCGTGAACTGGTGTGCGGCAATGAATAAAGCAATGTAATTAAGTGGAATAAAAGCATGGGCAATTTTTTGATAATAGCCATCGTGCTCTAATACCTGGTAGGCGTGTTCAGATAAGTTACTTTTGTCTAAACCCATTAAATAATCGGTTAATGGAATAAAGCCATAGGTAAAGATACTTCCGGACCAAGCAATGGCGGTATTTTTGGCATCAAAGCCTTGTTGATCTTTGACGGCCAGATGCATTGCCCAACCAATGACAGGTGCAAGCGGGCTTAACAGCCACAGCTTACGTTTGGGGTCTTTCCACTCACTCTGTTGCGCTACGTGGTTAATAAGATTTTTTTGAGGCGGATTTAAGTTATGAGTCATCAGACACTCCCTGTGTTATATGTCGTGATTTAAACACAACTGACGTTATAGGTTTCTTCCTGAAACGCTGAACTTAATAGCTAGATTAGAATATTTAATCAGTAAGCGCAAACTTTATTGTCACTTAATGCTTCACTTCATATCATATCCAATATGATAGTGGTAACAAAAAGCCCAGTCCGGAAGACTAGGCTTTTTGAGATAATTTATAACAAATGGCATTTTAGTCGTACATGCTATTTAGCTGTCTCAGCAACTTCTTGTGTCGCATCATAAACAGGTTTGCCATTTTTAATGGTCTGTACCACTTTAATATCTCTAATTTGCATCGGTTTTATTGTAAGCGGATTTTTATCAAGTACCACGAAGTCAGCGATCTTACCTACCTCAAGTGTGCCTTTCTTGTCCTCTTCAAATAGTTGGTAAGCGGCATGGCTAGTCACTGATTTTAAAGCCTGGTAAGGACTAGCTTTCTCTTCAGAGCCTATGACCTTTCCACTTCTAGAAAGTCTATTTACTGCAGTCCACATGGTGAATAAAGGATCAATTGGGGTTACCGTTGCATCTGAGTGATTGGTGTATTTAAGTCCTAGCTTATCTGCACTCGCTATGGGACTTAAGAAACCTGCTCTTTTCTTACCCAAATTTTCAACGTGCACATCGCCCCAGAAGTAGGCATGGTTGGTAAAGAAAGAAGGCTCCATATTGTATTTCTTAAAGGTTTCAAGCTGATCAGGTCTTACAAATTGTGAATGTATGACCACAGTTCGACGGTCTTTATTCAAAGGCTGATTTAATGCTTTTGAGGCATATTCATGAGCCTTGATAACCATATCAATGCTGGCATCGCCATTGGCATGAATAAATAACTGATTGTCCGCTTGATACGCCAATTTGAATAAATCATTAAGGGTATCTTGGGATAAGCTAGGTAAACCGGTACAGTCCTTTTCACAGCCTTCCACCTTAGTCAAATAAGGCTGAGTAAAATAAGCAGTCTTACCTTGCGGTGAGCCATCAGCAATAATCTTCGTACCTTGTACTTTAAAACCGTTGTTATAGGTTTTAAAGGTGAGGTCTGGATCTTTTAAATTACTTTCAAGCTCACTAAAGCCTGCCAGCGATACCAAATCAATTTTTAATTTTCCCTGATCCGCTTGGGACTGGAAGAAGCGAATGGCCTCTCTATCTGTCATCCCATCTTGAGCAGTGGTGATTCCCTTTCGGGCGTAGACATCTTGGGTTTGATCAAAAAATTCGGCTTGTTTGCTGTTCAGCACTTGGAGCATATGACCGACAAAAGGATACATCGCTGTTTCTTGCACTAGTCCATTAGGCTCATTTGAATTCGGCAATCGACCAATCATTCCGCCTTCTGGATTTTTGGTAGCCGCAGAGACTTTCATTTTCTCAAGCGCTAATGAGTTAGCAACGCCCATATGACCGCTGGTGTGTTGAATGTATACTGGATTATTGGGCAATGCTTTGTCCAGTTCCCTCTTATTGGGATGACGCTTATACGATAACTGGCTTTCGTCATACCCCCATCCGTATATCCATTCTCCATCAGCGATATTGTTTTCAGCCTTATAAGCTTTTAAAGCGGAAAGCATTTGCTCGATACTAGAGATATTACCTACAGGTGGCGGGTTTAAATCAACTTGCCCCATGGTATTAGACACCATGCCAAAATGACTATGCGCATCTATAAAGCCTGGCAGCAGTGTTTTCCCTTGCAAGTCTATCTGCTCACTATCCATAAACTGATCTTTGGCTTTTGCTAAATTCCCCACATAAACAATTCTACCTTTACGCTCAACCAAAGCTTCCACTGTACTAGGCTCAGTGGTGTTCATAGGAATAATATTGCCGTTGTAATATAGATGGGCCTTATTCACTTGGGTAACTTTAGGTTCAACGCCGACCGTATTTTCAGTATTAGAACTACATCCCGCAAGAAGACTTAGACTAACTAGTGTAGGGATAATTTTTTTGATCATGACTGTTTTGGATACCCTTTAATTTCTACGCAGTTTGATAAATTGTTTGACCCATCAAACGCCTGATTTTTTAATAATCGAACATTTGATGGGTCTAATTTAATGGGGCTAAGATAATGCTAAAGTGAACATGCTAATAAATGATCTTAAGCTAATAGCCACTCCTACTCTAAGAGTTACTCTAAAGTCTGTACACCGCCGCCATTTACGAATAAGGTTTGACCACTTACCCATTCAGAGATAGGCGAGGCAAAATATAACATGGCACCCGCTATATCTTCAGCCGTACCCAGACGTTTGATAGGCGTATGCTGCAACATGGTTTTTTCAATCTCTGGTGTTAGAACACTCTCTAAAGCAGCGGTCTTAGTAGCGCCTGGTCCCACCGCATTGATACGTACCTCTGGTCCGAAGTCATGGGCTAAGTTTGCCACCATATGGTTCACTGCCGCTTTTGAGCCGCCATAACCACTCATATTTGGGCTCTTATTGATACTCGACATTGAAGTGGTAAATACGATTGAACCGTAGCCTGCTTTTTTCATGTGTGGTACCACCAACTGACATAGACGCCAACCACTAAACACATTCAGTTCAAAATCACGTTTGATATCAGAAACGTCTGCTTTAAATGGATTTTCACGGCCACCGCCACCACCGCCTGCATTATTGATTAAGATATGGATAGCCCCAAATTCTTTTACCGTCTGCTCGGTTAAATTCACCAAATGCTCATCTTTTAGTACATTACATTCAACAGCCAATGCCTTAACCCCTAAGGCCTCGATTTCTTTAGCGGCTGTTTCAGCATCTTCTAATTTTAAATCAGCAATAACGATATTGGCACCATGTTTTGCAAGCATTAACGCCGTAGCTTTACCAATACCATTTGCACCACCGGTCACTATGGCTATCTTATCTGTCAAATCGAATAATTCGCTAGGATTCATGTCTATATCTTCCTGTTTTCTATAATATTGTTATTAATTATGTGTTTTTTGTTTGATAAATGAATATGACAGGTCAACATAACAAATTAGGCTTTAGCTGTAGGTGACTATTTGTTCCTTTTAGGTAATTAAGGCCTAAATTGTTAAAACTCATCGATTTTTTCAGCTTTAAAGTTCTATAGTTTTAAAACCTTTTTGTTTTTTATATTAAAAACTAGCTTCTATTTAAAATTAGCTTCGAAAACTGGCTTTGAATGCCGAATTTTTAAAATCACTTTTTGAAGTAGCCAACTGTCCTTAAAAGTTACAACTTTTTACCTCTCTCACAGAACACGAACAACTCATAACTTAGCCTTACTAATAAAATCTGTCGCTACTCTTATAATAAATATGTACCCCATAAAATTCTAATAAAACAATGGATTTTTACTGTTTAACTTAACTATTTACCCTAATAGACAGTTCCTAATTATTAGGTCGGAAGTTTTTAAAGACAGTACCATTGAGTAATACCAATAACTATTAACTAACTTTTATAACTAAACTTTTTATAAATAGAAAACATAAAGGATAAAAAATGAGTGACAAACGTATTTCTGACAGTATGGAACAAGCCTTAAATGATCAAATGAATAATGAAGCTGCCCAAGCGCAGGCCTATTTATCTTTAGGTGTGTGGGCCGATTCAAACAATTATTCAGGCATTGCAGAGTTCTTCTATAAGCATTCAGAAGAAGAACGTCAGCACATGTTTAAATTTTTAGAATATATTCAAACTCGCGGTGGTGAAGCCAAAATTGGCGCCATCCCTGCCCCACGTGACTATCCTGTAGATTTAGAATCTTGTATTGAAGATGTTTGGCAACACGAGCTTGATAACTCTAAAAAAATCTATGAATTAGTAGACAAAGCGTTAGAAGAGAGAGATTGGCCAACTTTTAATTTCTTACAATGGTTCGTGAAAGAGCAAATTGAAGAAGAAGCGTTAATTGATGGACTTCGTGATAAATACGCTTTGGCTTCAGAAACCAAAGACAATAATGCAAACTTCTATTCTTTAGACCGTGATATGGCAAATGCTTCGCAAGAAGCTGAATTACCTCGCGATCAGACTCTATAAGATAAGCGGTTCGTAGCAGTGCGGTACTGATTTGAATGAGTTTTTAATTAATTTCTAACTTATTAATTTCTAACTTATTTGAATTGAACCCGTTAAATTGAGTCCAAATCGTGTCTTGATTTGGCCTCTAAGTTCCGCTCAGTGTTGAGCTTACTGCTCATTACTGAAACTTATAGTAGGATAAAAGGAGTACAGTATGAAAAACCCGAGTGGTAATGAAATCGATACAGATAGTGGCTTAGACGGTATGGCAGCTGAGCAAGGATTAACTGAGATGCATCATCAAAATATTGATGAAGCTCGTATCGATGAAGTGTTAGTGGAAGAAGCGATACAAGGTTCTCACTATCCCGACATCCGTGATATAGCAGATGATGATGCCGTCGCTCATAGTCATGATGACGAATAAGATAATTAGATACGGTTAACGGTTTTTACCTTAATCTAAGTAACTGTTTAAATTGTTAAATAAAAAAACACCCCTATTTAGAATAGGGGTGTTTTTTTATTTCAGTTTTTTGTTTTAGCTGCTTAATAAAGCATAGTGATATTAAGCCCACCCTTCAAGAGTAGCTGCCCATCCCGCTGCTAATGGCTTGGCCAAAGCTTCCATCAAGTCTATGTGCGCTTCATCATCATTTAAAGCTGGAATATAGTGGTACTCTTTTCCGCCTGCATTGATAAAGTTATCACGATTTTCCATTGCCAACTCTTCTAAAGTCTCTAAACAGTCAGCAGAGAAAGCAGGACTCACCACCTGTACTGAACGGACGCCGGCTTTACCCCATTCCTCTAACGTCACATCAGTATAAGGCTTGACCCACTCTTGTTTGCCAAATCGAGATTGGAAACTAATAATCCATTCATCCTCTGTCAATCCTAATTCCTGAGCTACCTGAGCAGCAGTGCATTTACAGCGTTTAGGATAAGGATCACCTTTGTCAGCATAGGGTTGCGGAATGCCATGGAAGCTGAACATTAGCTTTTCGGGCTTGCCATGTACCGCTTGGAATCGACGAATTGAATCTGCCAATGCTTTGATATATAACGGATGGGCAAAGTAGTCTTTAACAATCGTTAAGTTAGGCAAATTGCGCTGCTTTAACGACCATTTGGTCACCGCATCATAGACAGCACCACCCGAGGTAGCCGAGTATTGTGGAAACAGAGGCAGAATCACAAAGTGGTCTACGCCTTCACTACGCAGGCTATCCATCACATCAGGCAACCCTGGATTGCCATAAGTCATTGCCGAATGCACAGACACCTCAAAAGGCGCCAAACTGCCGTCTAAACGACTCTGTAATTTTTCAACTTGTTGCGCTAGTATCCTGCGAATGGGAGAATCTCCCTTCCAAACACTGGCATAAGCTGCTGCTACCCGCTTCGGGCGACTGGGTAACACAAATAAATTTAAAATAATCGCCCATAAAAATTGAGGTATCTCGATCACCCTAGGGTCAGATAAAAACTGCTTAAGGTAGCGTCGTACTGCTGGCGCTGTCGGCTCATCTGGGGTGCCCAGGTTGACGAGCAAGATGGCAATGCGGGGAGGCTTATTTGGTTTCATAATGCACTGAATATCCTTGCTGAATCTGATTTATGGGTTATATTTAGAAAAGTTTTACTATATTTACGGTAGTTATAGGTTAATTTTTACGGTATTTAGAAGCTAATGTAGAGCAGGTCTGGTCAAATCTCTACTGTATCACTTGGTTTGTTAAATTTATCTGGTCATTAGATTAGGCCGATAACTGTGATATACAACAGCTGAAAGCACGCTATTATTGACAACAAATGTTGATTGACCCTAAACCTTCAGTGTACCATTATTGGTCATCGTTTTACTAAAGTAACCCAAACAATCCAAGCGAAAATGCGCTCAATCTTCAGAAGAATCATTCTAGGTAAGACGGCCACAGATGCAAGTTGTACTTAAAGACCCTTACGCCTACAATAGCTAGAACTATAATGCAGTACCCACAACCCTTACAACTGACATAGTAACCATCATTATCGAGGTAATTTTGAGTATCCCATCTAGTACCCGGTCGACCCCGATAGATCCTAAATTTGCTAACTCTGTGGGGATTGTTACCCCGCAGACGATGCATTTTGATACCCCTTTAGCTTTAGAGTGTAATCGAACTCTGCCTGAGTTTGACTTAGTTTATGAGACCTATGGTGAGCTAAATGCAGATAAGTCCAATGCGGTCCTTATTTGCCATGCGCTCTCGGGCAGTCACCATGCGGCAGGCTGGCATAGTGCAGAAGATGAAAAACCCGGTTGGTGGGACAATATGATTGGCCCTGGTAAAGCTATCGATACCACCCGCTATTTTGTGGTTTGTCTCAATAATATTGGCAGCTGTCATGGCTCTACTGGGCCTACCACACCCGTTCCTGAGTCAAGTGCCGATGGCACACCCGGCAAGCCGTATGGTCCAGACTTTCCTTTGATTACCATTAAAGACTGGGTGAAAACTCAGGCCATGCTTTCAGATCGTTTGGGTATCCAAGTTTGGCATGCAGTGGTAGGCGGCTCAATGGGTGGCATGCAGGCGCTACAATGGTCAGTCGATTATCCAGAACGGTTAAAGCGCTGCGTCATTATTGCCAGTACCCCTAAACTTTCTGCTCAAAATATCGCCTTTAATGAGGTCGCTCGTCAGTCTATCTTATCTGACCCAGATTTTAACCAAGGCCGCTATTTAGAAGCCGGAACATACCCTCGCCGCGGTTTAATCTTAGCCCGCATGGTCGGACACATTACTTATCTTACTGAAGATGCCATGAAGTCTAAGTTTGGTCGTGACTTAAAGTCAGGCAAATTCATGTATGGCTATGATGTTGAATTTCAGGTGGAGAGCTACTTACGCTATCAAGGCGAACGCTTTAGTAAAAACTTTGATGCCAATACTTACTTACTAATGACGAAAGCTTTGGATTATTTTGATCCTACCCGAGATTACGTTAGTGATGACACTCTGTCAGATTTAGAGGCTTTAAAACAAACGTTCAAACACACCCGTTGTCAGTTCCTAGTTGTCTCATTTACCACAGACTGGCGATTTGCGCCTGCCCGTTCACAAGAAATTGTCGATGCCTTGATGGCCAATGATAAGCAAGTCAGCTATGTCAATGTCGACGCTCCGCATGGTCATGACTCGTTCTTGTTCGATATACCGCGTTATATGGGCGCTATTAAAGGCTTTTTGAACGCGCCTTTTTTGAGCCAAAAGCAGCAAACCGCTACTGATGTTAATACTGACGCCAAATCCAGAACACAGGAGAGCCTGACATGAGATTAGATCATGAACTTGCCAAACAATGGATTTCCCCTCACTCTCGTGTCCTAGATTTAGGCTGCGGTGATGGTTCTTTGCTTGAGCAAATGCAGCACTCTCTTGGGGTGACGGGATATGGACTCGAGCTAGATGAGGAGCACATTAATCAAGGTATTGCTAAAGGTCTCAATATTATCGAGCAAGACTTAAATGATGGCTTGGCCCGTTTTGCGGACAATAGCTTCGATACTGTAGTCATGGCACGGGCGCTACAAGCGGTAAAATCACCTGATACCCTATTATTGGACATGCTACGTGTGGGCCGAGAAGCAATTATCACTTTCCCAAACTTTGCCCATTGGCAAAACCGTCTACATTTGGGACTCAAGGGCTTGATGCCGGTCTCAGAAGCACTGCCTTATGAATGGTATAACACCCCCAATATTCATCTGTGTACCTTTAAAGATTTTGAGAAACTGTGCGCTGATAATGACATCGACATCATTAATCGTTTTGCGGTGACAGATTCTAGCCCTGCCTCAAAGAAATACTCACCCTTTATGGCTTCATTAATTCGTAAAGCCCCTAACTTATTGGCAGATGTTGCTATCTATAGAGTGACAAAATCTAAATAGGGCTTTATAACAAATAGCTCTATGAGAAAGAGGCACCTCGTAAATTAGCGAAATTAATATTAGGGTCATTGGCCATTATGACGGCCAATGACCTTTTTTATTTATAATGAAGATTTGCAGCGTATTGACAACGAAAAACCCCAAAAACTAGCAATTTAATGCCAATAAACGACCAAAATAACCCATAGAAGATTGTTACTGAGGCCTTTCTGGTATTACTTAGTTACAAATAACTGATGTAATTTTACTGTTAAATTATTTTTATAAGCCATTTTTGGGTTATCAACGTTTGAGTTTCGTCTTTTTGGGTGTTAAGCTATGTAAATCTTGTCGATTATATGTTATCGACTTAACAAATCTAATTAAATTTACATTGTCACTATCATCTTAATTTGTCTCCAACTTAGCGTTAAACGTAGACGTTAACTTGGATTATTTTAGATTTTAAGTATTTATCACTAAATTTTAGCTCAGTGTTTGTTTAAATTTTTTTGTTTAAATACAGTCAATTTCTGGATACCCGTATGAAACTTTTAAAAGCAACTCTATTTACTGCTATGTTTGCTACTGCTGGCTTAGCTCAAGCTGAATTGGTATCAAACGTACCTTTAGATGTTTCTCGTTTTGAGATGATGGCGATCAATGAGTTAACCAGCCGCGCTACTCAAGGCAATAACCACGCCCAGTTCTACCTAGCCAAACGCTATCAAAAAGGGGAAGGCATCGCCAAAAACCCATTGAAAGCAATTGAATGGTATACCCGTGCTGCCAACCAAAACGTTACCCCTGCTCAGTTAAACCTTGGCATCATGTATGCTCGTGGTGAAGGCGTTGCAGTCAATGAACAGCAAGCCCGTTATTGGTTAGAGCGTGCTGCAAAACGTGGTGATAACCGTGCCAGCTATACTCTAGCATTAATCGATGAAAAACAACGTAAACTGGTAGACGCTTATAAATGGTATGAGCTTGCTGCCCGTGACGGTATGTTAAATGATGAAGTTCGTACTAAAGCACGTGGTAAGATTGGCAAACTGGCCCTTAACTTATCAAGCTCTGATGTTGCGACTGCTCGCAGCCAAGCAGACAGCTGGTTCCAAAGCCAATAGTTAATGATAAAAACAACACTGAGAATTTTAACAACTGATAGTTAAAAATCCTGTATTGATAAGCATAAAGAAAAACCCCAGCCTTAAGCTGGGGTTTTTTGGTTTATATTTTGATTAATATTAGATTTTGGTTAATCAACGAATTTACCGGTTATATCAGTTACTGGCTGCCAGTTATGCGCAATGAGTTATGAGCTATTAGTTAACCGTTTTTAAGGTCGCTGTGGCCACCACTTCCCCATCAGCGTCTATCTGTTGTAGCACCATTTCATGACCCGTCTCAGTATCTGTATCGCTAACCACTTGCCATTGAGCATTGCTTTCATCAGCGGTTGGTCGGCCTGTTGCACTGACAGAAATAGATTTGTTTTTTAAACGAATCATTGGTGGCTTATGGACATACGCTTTGTGCTCATAACTTTGTGGCAAACTGTCTTCAGATGAAGGCTGCGAACTGTCTTCTGCTAAAGAATGCTGCCCTAGATGAGCCAACAGATGCTCAGCAATGGTAGAGGCTTGCGCTCTTAATGGTGCTACATAGCGACAAGGCACCCCATCAATTGACATGCAGTCACCGATGGCATAAATATCTGAATGACTACTTTGCAAGGTCGCCTCTTCTACCGCAATACCTAGTTGTCTGTCAAAATTCAAACCCGCACTATGGGGCAGGATCTCATCTACCTTGAGTCCGGTACTGATTAAGATATGATCCACCTGCAGACTTTGCTCATCCTCACCCAGACAATCGCTCACAGTTAACCGATAGCCGCCTTCGGCAAGCGCTGTCACCTGCTCTACTCGGCAGTTACCCATAAAGTTAATGCCTTGCTTAATTAACGCCTCTTTAATTTTTTTGCTAGCAATCTTGGGCAGCATTAACGCCAATGGTGCCTCATTCATATCCAATAAGCTGACCTTATGACCCGATTTCGTCAAATCTTCGGCGATTTCAGTACCCACCATGCCTGCACCAATAACGGCAATGTGCTGTGGCGCGCTTGCCGAGGATAAGGCCTGCTCGAAGTTGTGGAAATTATCGATATCATTAATATGCCAAACGTTATTGGCATCGATAGTCGGCGGAATGGCCGGAACAGCGCCAATAGCCATTACCAGCTTATCGTAACCAATCTCGCCCTCACTAAGCACTATCTTGCGGTTTTCAGCATCAATACTTAATACAGTGGTGTTGGAGAGCAGCTCAATGCCTGCTTTATCGGCCGCTTCTTGTGCTTTAAAGCGTATCAAGTCTTCGGCGCTCTTTCGTTGACTAAATGCTGCTGAGAGCATAGGCTTATGATAGCGATGCCCTTTATCAGCCGCAATCAAAGTGATGCCAACCTCTTTGTTTAACGCCCGTATGGCATCTACCACCGTCCAGCCCGCCAACCCCGCACCTATAATCACAATCTGCTGTTTGGTCTGCTTTGAGAGATCGGTATTTGAGGCCGCTTCATTCTGTTGTTGGCCAATGGGACTAAACTCGGATTTACCTACTCCGCATAAAGGGCAACTAAAACCATCCTCTAATTCACTGAAGCTCGGTACAGTATTTGAGGTGTTGTCAGATTCTGGGGGATATACCCAGCCACACGCTTGGCATTCATATTGGGTTACAGTCATTTTTTATCCTGTTTATTACTAATTTATTGATAGAGCATCCCGCTCATGTTTAAACCAAAGCCACTTAAATAAAACCACTTAAATGAAGATAATATAATACTCAGTAGCCACTAACTCTATCTTATACCAAATCTAAAAATTAACCTATTTGTGAAAGCGAGTCTATTAAAGTAAGCGCAAACATGACAAGTAGCAGGTTCAGCGAGTTTGATAAAAGTGGCTTATTTTATAGTAAAGGTATAACGACTAATTTGATGCTGAAATAACCGCTGCATAAAAAAACGTCCCAATCACAATGATGGGACGTTGGTATTAATATAGAGTGTCGATAAGACTCAAAGGATCTAATCAGGTTAAAGCTTATTTGGTTTCGTTGAACAGCTCACGGCCAATCAACATACGGCGAATTTCGCTGGTGCCGGCACCAATTTCATAAAGCTTCGCGTCTCGCCAGAAACGGCCCAACGGATATTCATTGGTATAACCATTACCGCCAAAGATTTGAATGCCTTCTCCTGCCATCCAAGTCGCTTTTTCGGCACACCATAAGATGACACTTGCACAATCTTTACGCACTTCACGGCTATGGCCGGCACCACGTTGATCTAACAAATCTAAGTTTTTGCCAACTGTGTATAAGAAGCTGCGACCGGCTTGTAAAATGGTATACATATCCGCCACTTTGCCTTGAATCAGTTGGAACTCCCCGATAGATTGACCAAACTGCTTGCGATCATGAATATAAGGAATCACATTGTCCATCACTGCTTGCATAATGCCGACTGGGCCTGCGGCCAATACTGCACGCTCATAATCAAGACCACTCATCAGCACTTGAACGCCATTATTTAGGCCACCCATAATATTTTCTTCGGGCACAAACACATTATTGAAAGTCATCTCACCTGTATGACTGCCACGCATACCTAGCTTATCTAGCTTTTGCGCAGTACCAAAACCTTCCATGCCCTTCTCTACCAAAAAGGCTGTAATACCTTTAGGACCTAGCTCTGGATTAGTTTTGGCATAAACCACCATTACGTCTGCATCAGGACCGTTGGTAATCCACATTTTGCTGCCATTTAACACATAACCGCCGTCTTTGGCTTCAGCACGTAACTTCATGCTGGTTACATCGGAGCCAGCACCCGGCTCACTCATGGCCAAAGCACCCACAAACTCACCACTGATTAGCTTAGGTAGAAACTTCTGTTTTTGAGCCTCGCTGCCATTACGCTTAATTTGGTTCACACATAAATTTGAGTGGGCACCATAGCTCAATGCTACCGAAGCAGAGGCACGGCTAATTTCTTCCATCGCAATCATATGTGCCATATAGCCCATATTAACGCCGCCGTACTCTTCAGGTACAGTGATGCCATGCAAGCCTAAATCACCCATCTTCTGCCATAAGTCCATCGGGAACTCATCGCTACTATCAATTTCCGCTGCCCTTGGAATAATCTCTTTTTCAGCAAAAGCTCGAACCGTATCACGAAGCGCTTGAATGTCTTCACCCAATTGAAAATCTAACCCTGGTAAACTCATAAATATCCTTTTTATGCTTAGTTAGCGATTGAAAAAACGTGTTAAAAAATTACTAGCGACGTAAAAGAGCAGTCGCTACTTTCGAACCATTCTTGCGACCCAAAAAGTCACTAATACGTTGACCTGCGACAGCCAACTTGTCTAAGTCTATACCGGTTTCAATACCCATGCCCTGTAGCATATAGACCACATCTTCAGTCGCCACATTACCGGTAGCGCCTTTGGCATAAGGACAGCCACCAAGGCCAGCGGCCGAGGTATCATACTGTGCTACGCCCAAGCTTAATGACGCCAAAATATTGGCCAAGGCTTGACCATAGGTGTCATGGAAATGCCCTGAAATATCGGCCACATCAATATATTCCATTGCTGCTTTTAACGCATTTTGTACCTTGATAGGCGTCCCGACACCGATGGTATCTGCCACCCCAATATGCTCGGCCCCAATATCGACTAAGCGTTTAGTGACATAAGCCACTTGGCTGGGAGCAATTTCGCCTTCATAAGGGCAACCCACGGTGCAGGAGATAACACCACGAACTTTAATACCTGCTGCTTTTGCGGCTTCAGCCACAGGCGCAAAACGCTCGATACTTTCATCGATACTACAATTAATGTTCTTCTGGCTGAAGGTTTCACTGGCCGACCCAAAAATAACCACTTCATCAGGCGCAAACGCTAGCGCATTTTCAAAACCACGCATATTGGGAGTCAGTACTGAATAACAGACATCTTTATGACGATTGTTGTCCCTATTGATGCGCTGCATTATTTCGCTGTTATCGCCCATCTGTGGCACCCATTTTGGCGACACAAAACTGGTGGCTTCAAGCTTTTTGATACCGGCATCAATCAGCCCTTCAATCAGCTCAAACTTAACATCAGTGGGCACGGTTTGTTTCTCGTTTTGCAGCCCATCACGGGGGCTAACCTCAATAATGGAAACCTTATCTGGATAATTCATTGGCATTACTCATCTTATGTTATGTTGCCGTTATCTAGTGATTGTCTTAACGTCATTTGGCCGTTGTTTAGCTATGACTTAACTTTTATTGAACTGCTATTGAACAATTAGGGCGACCCACTTAAGCGGTCTCTGTGTCTAGTCTTAATAGCTCATCACCATCGGCCACCAAATCACCTGGCGCAAAGAGTAGCTCCGCCACTACCCCATCATCTGGGGCATTAATGGTGTGCTCAATCTTCATGGCTTCAATTACTGCCAAAGGCTGGCCTTGTTTTACTTTATCTCCAACGGCCACTTTGAAGGCCACCACTTGGCCTGGCATTGGCGACTTTAAGCTGCCTGCTGCCTGAGTATCGCCTTCAACATGTGCCATGGCGTCAATTAAGGTAATCGTACCACTGCCCTCTTCGGTGAAGACCCGTACCTTCTCATTTTCTACCCAACTTTGAACCTTTCGACGTTGTCCATCAAGCCACAGTATATAACTGTCAGAATCTGTGCTCTTATATTCCACAAAGCCCTGATATACCGCCTCTGTCGCTGTGACAGAATCATCTTCACTAATCGGTCGAACCGTTAACTCAAAAGTATGACTGCCCTTATCTACCAACTGTTTCGAGTTAGTTATAACCGCTCTATAGCCTTGCGCCTCATCGCCCTTATTTAAAATCAAATCGAATTGACGCTGATACTCGCTATAACCACGCCAGCCACCAAGCTGACTAAAAGGATCATGACTTTGCGCCTTATTTTGACTTACTTTGGCTTGCTGTTCGGTCATCAATTTATTAATCACCGCAGTTGAAACCAATATCGGTAAAGGCAAAGGCTGTTGGTCAAACAACACCTCTTTTTCACGCTCAATAAGTGCTGTGTCGAGTTTAGCTTGGCTAAAGGACTGGGTTGCCAGAATATGACGTAAAAAAGCCACGTTATTGGGCAGACCCACAATACGGGTTTGTGCCAAAGCCTGATCTAATTTTGCCAAGGCTTGCTCACGTGTTGGGGCATGCACAATCAGCTTTGCAATCATAGAGTCATAATACGGGCTGATCACATCGCCTTCTTCCACCCCATCATCTACCCGAACATCGCTAATACTAAATTTACTGTGCTGAGGCTTACGGTAAGTGAATAGCGTACCTGTCGCCGGTAAGAATTCATTGTCAGGGTTCTCAGCACAGATACGGGCTTCAATAGCATGGCCATTGATGGTCAAATCTTGCTGTTTAACTGGTATTTCACCGCCAGCTGCCACTAACAGTTGCCACTCTACCAGGTCCATACCAGTAATGGCTTCGGTAACAGGGTGCTCTACTTGAAGACGGGTATTCATCTCCATAAAGTAAAAGCCCATCTCTACGTTGCCCTCACTA
>Ga0098070_100260_pt1 | contig 17915 bp, 15 predicted proteins | sample 28_taG_FD_75063 | JGI IMG/M metagenome (GOLD analysis project Ga0098070, IMG submission 75063) | Marine viral communities from Cariaco Basin, Caribbean Sea - 28_WHOI_OMZ | ecosystem: Environmental > Aquatic > Marine > Oceanic | place: Caribbean Sea: Cariaco Basin | collected 2014-11-12
CTGGATTATCATGTACAGCGTGCCAGTCAGTTTGGCGTACCGATTCTGATCGCTGATAATGCGCAAGGGTTCAGCACTCAAGTAGAAGATGTTGTTACTTCGCTTATTTATGTTGAAGACTATCAGCCGCAGAGCAGCCATCCAGATGCTAAGCACAAGCATTCAGCTGGGCCATTGGGGGCGATATTGTCTGCTATGCAGCAATTATTAGATCAGCCTGTTACTGACCAAACTGGACTGACAGATACTAATAATATTTCTCAATGGATGCTTGTGGTCAGTTGTGACAGTTTAGTCTCAGCCACTGATATCTGGAAGCAGGTTACTGAGTTTATAGCGACAACAGCCCCACAAGTAGTAGATGCAAACCAACAGGCTGTAACACAGACTAGTTATCCTCAAGTCTATTGTTTGACGGACAATGAGCGAATGTATCCATTGTTGGGACTTTATCAATTCAGCGTGGCTGAGACTTTACAAGCTTATTTGGATGCGGGAGAGCGGCGGGTAATGGGGTTTATTAAACCTGTTTGTCAACACGTTGCTATGCCAGAATCTTGGTACGCCTTGTCTAACCTAAATACTCAAGAACAGTTTCAACAGGCCAGTCAAAGCTTACCGTCATAACCGTTTGATAATAAATGCTGTTATATATTTTTATTTTTTAACTTCACTTTTTAACTTATTGCTTAATAACTTACTGCTTAAATAGACCGCTTATAACTGCCACCTTCCTCTCTAAAATGCTATTGGATTAACCTCAATTATGTCAAAGTCAGTGTCAGAATCTAACCACCAACCGTTATTAGAACCAACTGAAAAACAATCTTCAGAGCAATCTGCAAGACTGTCACATCTGGATGCGGATGGTGACATTCACATGGTGGATGTGGGCCATAAGACGGTGACCACACGTGAAGCAGTGGCACAGGGCTATGTGGTTTTCCCAAAAGATATTTATACAGAGATTAAAGCGGCGGATGGCCTGACTAAGAAAGGCAGTATTACTCAGACAGCGCATATAGCAGGTATTATGGCGGCAAAACGTACGTATGATTTAATTCCACTGTGTCATCCGCTGCCCCTAGATAAAATTGGCTTAAGTTTTGAGTATAAGGATGAGCAGAATGCCATTCGGGTAGAGTCCACAGTGCGAGTGACCCATAAGACGGGCGTGGAAATGGAAGCGTTAACGGCTGTGAGCGTCGCCTGTCTAACGATTTATGACATGACCAAGGCGTTATCACATGACATTATCATTAATGACATTCGTCTAGTGACCAAAACGGGTGGTAAATCAGACTACCAAAGTGCGTAAACACTAAGCATTAAGTATTAGGTCTTAAATCGTAAGTCAAAGACAAATTGAAAGTATTATATTGAGAGAACTATGAATATTACCGTTTTATACTTTGCCAGTTTGGCAGACAAATCACATAAGGGCAGTGAGCCGCTTACACTAGAGACGGGTACCAGTTTAACTGAGCTGTATGATAGCCTGCAAGATCGCTATCAGTTTCGACAACAGCATACAGAGTTAAGAGTGGCGATTAATGATGAGTTTGCCAGTTGGGATGAGGCCATTAAAGATGGTGACACCATTGCTTTTATTCCCCCTGTGGCTGGTGGTTAGACGTTAGTTTTTAGCAAGCTACTTAGAAACCTGTTTAGATAAAAGCTATTAAGAGAAATATTTTTTGGAGTCACACAATGGACAGTCAAACTGATTTGGACACTGCCAATCAGCCTCATCAGCAGGCAAGTAGCATCTCACATAGCGTAGAAGAGGCGTATCAGATAGCCCAGACCCAAGGCTTTGCTCTGTTGGATGAAGCGATTGACGAGCAGCGTCTAAAGGACTTCTTGCAAGACGAACAATGCGGAGCCTTAGCTACTTTTGAAGGTTGGGTGCGCAATCATAATAATGACAGCAAAGTGACCCGCTTGACTTATTATGGCTATGAGAAATTGGCGATCAACCAAGGTAAGCTGATTATTGAAGAAGCCAAGCGCTTATTTGATATCGAAAATGCGGTGGCGATTCATCGTATTGGAGCATTAGATATTGGCGATATGGCTGTTTGGATTGGCGTGTCATCTAAGCACCGTTATCCAGCCTTTGATGCGTGTCGTTGGATTCTCGATACTATTAAGGCGGACATTCCAGTATGGAAGCAAGAATATTACCAAGATGAGCCCTCTAAGTGGCTGAGTAACAATGGTTAAAGACATTATGATTTAGAAGTCGTTTAAGATGCTTTAATACAAGACCAGCTTCGGCTGGTTTTTTAGTCTTTTAAAGTGGGTTTGGTAACGTTTTTATGGGTATTACCTTTATAAAAAGCGCGGTTCACCTTATTGTTGACACTGGCAATCAAGGCTACAAGGACAATGCCCAAAGCGATCAATAACAGTGACATGGTGTGTGCCATGTCATAATTGAGGGCTTCGACTTGCTCATAGATGGCAATAGAAATTACTTTGGTTTCTCCAGCGATACTGCCGCCGATCATCAATACTACGCCAAATTCGCCGATGGTATGCGCAAAACTAATTAGACTGCCTAAAATGATACCTGCCTTGGCCTGAGGTAAAGCGACAGCGGTAAAGCGACGCAAGTGGCTAGGTTCTAACAATAACGCCATGTCACTGACACTTTTGGGGATACGTAAAAATTGAGCATATACTGGCTGCACATAAAAGGGCAGAGAATAGACAATAGAGCCTATTACTAACCCTTCAAAGGTGAACGCTAAGGTGCCAATGTTATGGGCCATCATCCATTTACCTAAGGCGAAATTGGGACTCATCAATAACAATAAATAGAACCCAAGTACAGTTGGCGGTAATACCAACGGCATGGCAATTACGCCCATTAGCATGATTTTAATGCGAGTTATTAAGGTAGTTGAAGACGGTTTGGCGAGCCAATAAGCCACCGGTGTAGCAAAAACTAAAAGGCACAGAGTGGTAATGCTGGCAAGCTTAATACTGAGCCACAGCGGCTGCAACATGTCTGATAGGTGAGGGGAGAGAAGCGACATAGGTTGGGCAATACCACAAGGCTTAAAGCAGCGAATTAAAGATACTCACACAGCATAGCAATATTTGCCCGATTTACCTAGTGTTAAGCAGGCTCTAAGTGGTTATGGGCTTTAAAAATCATTAGGGGCTACTCTGATAAACCAGTGGCTGATGGGGTTGATCCAACTGATAAATAACCGGCCTCAGCAAATAACTTTTGTGCAAGCTCAGATTGTAAATAATCACTAAAATCAGTTGCTTGGGCACTGTTACGAATGATAATGCCATCTTGCAAGATGGCCGGATAGCTCTCTGGCTGTAGGATGATGTACTTGGAACGTGGTACTTTGGCACTAATTAATTGCGACAATGCCACGAAGCCATAATCAGTGGTGGCCGTATGCGTATATTGAAAGGCTTGTCCGATGTTCTCTGCTTGAATCAAGACTTTTCTATCACTTAAGGTGTCGTATAGACCTTGCTGCTGCAAAAAAGCTTTAGCAGACGCACCATACGGGGCCAGTTCAGGATTGGCCAAAGTTATTTTAATAGCGGTTTTGCTTTCGCTGGGCTGAGTGATAAACAGCTGCTGTAAGCTGGCTTTATCTAAGGTTTTTAATGCCCTTAAGTCATGATTACTGTTATACAATGCCAATTGCCCACGAGTATAGGTAAAAGGCTTTTGTACCGTGGCTTTAGCACTGGCTTGCTGCTGCGCATATTTTGCTGGGAAATCTTGGTCGGCTGATAAAAAAATATCATAGGGTGCCCCAGAGTTAATTTGAGCAAACAGCTTACCGGAAGAAGCATAAGTCACTTCAATTTTTGGTTTTTGGTGTTTGTTAGTTTGAGCATCAGAGGTTTGAAAATCTGTTGTTTCATAGGCATCAATTACGGCAGGTAATACGCCTGCTAGGTTTGCAGCGGCAGCAATACGTATTAAATCAGTGGATTGTTGTGCTGAGGTCTTTGATTGACTGTCTGTAGGTGCCTGTGCAGTTTTAGCGTCATTAGAACAACTGGCTAAAAGCAATAAAGCGAGCAGGATATAGATAAATTTTAAAGACGTTTTCATAAATAGTATAGAATAATATATAGAAGGGAGAGTAGAGTTATATTTTGCCTGAAAGATTAAGGTTTACAAATAGCGCTTTAAAGTAGGTAAGCTTTAATATAACTATCTTTTAAAACGACATGGCTCAATTGTGAGGTTTTTATAAAATACTCATGAATAGTTTTAATATGATTAAACGAATAACTAAGACTTGAATAGTGTCAATTTTAAAAGAATCATAGAGCCAAATAAAGAGGTCAGCGGAAATACGGTATTGCTAACTTAGTATTTCATAAGTGGAAATCCAATTAGGATTTTATAAAAGCCTCCGATACAAAGTGCTTACAAAAGCTTTAAAAAGAAAACTGAAACAGATATATGTTGATTCAAGTTTTAGATAATAGATACAGGAATGACATCCTGAGTGCAAATGGTCAACACAAAGATTACAGGCGTCGTATGATGTCAGCCGTCAGATTATCTGCATTAGTCGAACGGCTTACTACTACAAGGCTAGTTTATACAATGAGATTATTAATATCTTAAGTGGAATTACTAAAAAACTTAATCTTTAGAGACTTCCGAAGCATTTTAAGCACATGAGACAGTTGGGCTATTTATTACATTATAAACAATTGAATCATATCTTATACGAAACAAATAAGAGTTATTACTTCTCTCCTAGCATATTCACTATTTGAGTAACAGCTTAGAAGAGTTTTATAGATTATATCGAATCCGGCTATCATCAAAATTCTTATATTAAACAGTTAAAGCGTGTTTATCTAAATGAGATTTTGAACTGCCATCTGTTTAATAAAATAAACAAGATTAGTAAGTTTATTGTAGAATGGATTACTATTTATAAAATTTAAAGACCGTGTGATACAGCTAATAATATTATTCATATTAAATATAGATGAGCGACTTAATTATTCTATAATAATGTTATTTTAAAAACGGGATATTTATAAATACTTACTATAGGCTCTCAATGACATATTCCTGAATGTGCGTTTCTAAGTTTAAGCAAGAGTACGTTTATGCGATATTTAAAGTTTTCTTCTTTATCTTATTTCACTACATAATAATGTAAGCCTGCTTATTATAGCGCTTAGATTTCATCTTAAAAACGAAATGGATTATGGTCAAATAGTAAAATTATCGATTGTTCTTTTCAATTTATTTTTTAAAAGAGCCAAGCTTCTTTTAGCATTCTTTAAATCATGTTGATGAATTAGACCGTAAATTATAGGCAAGAAATCAATAGGTTCAGTCGTATATGAGTTTAGATGTAGCTTTAGTATAGTTCTTTCTCTATGAGATAGCTTATGCGTTTTAATAAATATATTATACGCTTCTAATATTGACGTTAATTTTTTCGAAGTAATTCTTTCATGAGGATGGCTAATATCTACTACATAACTATATTGAGGAACTAGAATAGCTTTCTTATCATAAGTCTTAAGAAGCCTATACCAACATTCTAGGTCTTGCCAAGCTGGAAGAGACTGATCAAACCCCCCTATAGATTTCAAATATTCTGTTCGAGTGAAAACCTGATTACCTATCCAGTTGCCAGTTAAAAGATGTTGATAAGTACATCTTTCAGGTTTTTTAACAGGAACTAAACTTTTTATATTCTTCTCTTTTAAGTAAGTGTTACAATAGAGTGCAATACAATCACCTTTTATGAGGTAACAGTTATCAATGAATCCAGATATATGATTTGAAAGAAAATAATCATCATCATCCAATCCTGTAATAAATTCTCCATTTGCTGCGTATATCGCTTTATTACGACTTATACAAGCGCCTGAGTTTTTTTCATTTATAAAATATTTAAACCGAGAATCTTCTTTAGCTATTTTAACTAAATAGTTATGTGTAGCATCTGTTGAATTATCATCAACTACTATAAGTTCTATATTTCTATAGTCTTGATTTAGTACTGAATTCACAGCACGCCGTAAAAGATCAACTCTATTATAAGTAGGCATATATACTGTTACTAAAGGCTGAGTTTTATCATTCATCAGTTATACTCTCTCTGAATAGATAGCAGATTTAACTATCTCCACCAAATAAATTTCTAGTGATTATTATGTATTCAACATCTTTTATATCATTTACTAATCGATTGGTAACAATCATATCATCAATAGACTTAAATTCATTTCAATTAATTATAACGGTAAGTTTATAAAAATAGGCCTCTTTCAAACAGGTTGCTAGATAACTACTTCAATACCTGTGGCCTTTAAACGCTTCTCAATACTGAATTAAAGATTTTCTAAAACAGATTCCATGACTAAGCGACAAATCCCCAATGCCTTTACAGTTATATAGTCATCAATAAAGTCCATGCGAATACGATTAGAGTCAACTCAATGATGGCCTTGATTAAATTTCTAGCGACATCTTCCTAATTGCTTTGTAGCTCTTGGAGACGATATCCTTGATATCTAAAATAATAGTTATTGTAGTGACTACCAAGTTGTAGGTCTAGTGGAAATACCCCCAAATTTAGAAAACCAAATAGGTGGAACTAAGCTGCCATATTAAGTTTCTGAATCGGTGTAAAGCCACTATTACCCATATTAGGCCTTTCGGTATTATATTGATTGATCCGAGTTCCAGCTTATTGTTTCACTTGATCTAAACTATCAAACAGTTCCTGATTAAGCCAATCATAACGCACTGTCTTACTAAAGGGCTCAACATAAGCATCTTGCTGAGGATTACCAGGCTCAATATATTCAATAACGATACCTTGCTTAGTTGCCCAGTCCATTAAATCATTGCTGATATATTCAGGGCTATTATCACACCTGATTTAATCAGGTTTGCCACGGCACTCTTTGAGCTGGTAATAAGAAGTCGACTTCTATGATCAATGCTTCACTATTAAAGTTATCAATGACGTTAAAGAGTCTAATAACTATACTATCGGTTAAAGCATCATGCATAAAGTCCATATTCCAGCTTTGATTGATGCAAGTGGGCACAGCAAGATTTTGGGGATTATCTCGATTAATACAGCGTTTAAGTTTTATTCTCAGGTTTGACTCAAGCTCACGGTAGATTCGATAAACACGCTTAAGGTAAACACAGTATATTTCTTAAGTATAGAAAGCACAGCTTAAAGCCCCAGTTTTTATGGCTGTTTGTTAAATCAACAGCCTGGCTATCTGCTCATTCTCATCCGCTGTCTTTAACTGATAGTAATAACAGGTTATGCTGATGTTAAAGGTTAGATAGGCTAAGCTTACGCTGATGGCTCTGGCTTTGATGTAATGCTGAACAAGCTCTTTACGCCTAGAGGGTGCTACCAATTTTTTGACATGGCATCCCGTAAGATGTCTGATTTTAGACATTCTTCAGCACATATCTTTTTGAGCCGAGCGTTCTCAGCCTCTAATTGTTTAAGATGAGTAATCAGTCAGGCGTCCATACCGCCATACTTGCTCCTCCATTTGTAGAAGGTGCTCTGACTTATATTGTGCTCACGTAGTGGTATGTTACTGACAGGTACGCCTTATTCTGCTTATTTAAGTATATTTATAATCTGAGTATCGGTAAGTCTTTATTTTTTCATGTCGAAATCTCTTGCTGGTATTTTAGCAGTTAGTTTCTACTTTTAGGTGATATTATTTTTTGAGGTGATTGCCTTCTAAATTTTTAATATAATTACGAACTATTATAATTGGAACTAGGGCTCAATTTTATTTCTTAAATGAATATAGGAATTTCCTTTCAAAAACATATAAGTAAAATAGGTATAATGTTCCACAAAATAAACCTCCAATAATGATGTTAATAAAATGGCTATTTAGATTAAATATATGTACAAAGACAGAGCTTAGAAAGCCTATAGAAAATACTATTGTACATAGTTTTATCAAATGCTTAATAATTTCTTTATAACGTACTTCACCGTACTTACTTACTACTACGTGCCATAGCATGCCAACTGTAAGATATAAAAATAAAAGCGTATATATAGCAGTATCTAAAAACGGGGAAATAGAAAGACTTACTATTAATCCAAGAACTATAATGGAGGACATAAATAGATTCCACCAAAATCCAACAGCCGCCCTTCCTTTAGCTAATATGGCTGCACCGCCTGGGTTACCTATAGCTCTGCATATCCCTATAACTGCTAAAAAAGGAATGATCTCTGCCGTAGTAGACCAACCTTCTCCAAACACAATTTGAACAATTTCTTCAGAAAAGAAAATTAAAAATGTCAGTAGTGGTATCGTAATTAATGATAAAATCTTGATGACTATATAAAAGTAGCGACTAAGGGTATTTGTGTCATTCTGGATTTTTGAGTACAACGGAAATGCTATCTTATTGACAATAGGGTTTATTTTACTAACTGGAAATATTACTAGTTGCCATGCTAAGTTATAGAACCCTACAGCCTCTACGCCTATTAACTTCCCAATTAAGACTTTATCTGCATTAGCGCCTATATAGTTAATAGAACGTTCACCCATCTGGTATATACCGAAGCCATAAAAGCCTTCTAACTCGGAGTGTTTATACACTATAGAAGGTTTATGATAGTGTCTTAAACCTATCCATAAAAATAATAAGCTTGAGAGTCCAGCTTGAGTGATCATTGCACAGACCAAGGTTAGAACACCATACCCTTTATAGGCCATTACTGTCGCTACTATTAATGAAACAATTGAGGTAGAAACATTAATAATCTCCATGGTACGAAAATTTAGATTCTTCTGGCAGAGAACTCTATATTGGTTGCCTATAGCGACCAATATAAATGTGCTAGACAGTATAATCATTAGCGAAGTAATTCTGGGCTCATCGTAGAAAATAGCTACTAAAGGCGCTATGGCTATAACTGTCAACGTGAGGACAGCACCTGCTGCAATATTAAGCCAATAGAGACTAGACAGTTGGATATGGCTTATCTCTTGACGTTGAATGATTGCATTACTAATTCCCATGTCTTGGAAAGCCTGTGAGAATCCAATAACCACCATCATAATAGCCATTAATCCAAAGTCTCCTGGATCTAAAAATCTCGCCAGAATAGACATTTGAGCAAGTTGTAGAATAGTTACGATTACTGTAGAAGCAGTAGTCCATTTAAATCCACCAACTGCTTGTTTTTTTAAACTCATAAATTTACTTAATAATAAATTATCGAACGAATAAACTTTATAGTTCAATTTATGAAGCTTTACAGTCTCTTTTACTTAAATAATAGAATCTTTTTTAGGTTGAAGAGGGTGATAATTTTAATTTATAGTTTTGTATCCTGTGAATTGCCTCATCATTACCACAACTAGCAAAGCCTAAATAAGCTTTTGCCTTTAATTTTAACCTTGAGCTTAAAGACAAAACTAAGTTATTATGAATAGTTCGTTTTGTATTGAAATTCGATGTCATCAAGGCCCCCGGAGCATCGATCATGTTCACATGTTTATATGTATCGTTAGAGACGACTACTTTAGTTCCCATCAATTCATGAGCTAATTTAAACCAAAGATCATCTTGTTTTGGCGCTATATCCTTGAAATCATGACTTTCCATTATGATTTTGCTTAAAAGAGGCTTTCTGTATAGTACACCTGAAACACCAGTTGGAACTAAGTCATAACCACTACTTCCGGGCATTGCTAAAGGCCAGTTTATATAGCTTTGGTATCTACCTCCAATGGTCTTTAGTCGTACTCTCGCTCTTCCACAAATAATACAGTCTGGAAATATTTCAGCAGTATCCAAAAGTGATATTAACCATTTTGGCCCATAAATAACATCATCATCACAGGTTATGATAATATCATTTTCTTTACTATTCTTATAAACGGGTAGAAGTTTTCGATAAGGCCCGGTGTTTTGTACCCATGAAATATTAATAGATCCCATAGCTTCGAGTTCTTGGAGCCAATCTGGTAATTTTTGTATGCCTTTATCTATAAGATATTTATCTTTAGATAAATTGACTATGATCTTATCAGCTTTGTGATCTTGATTAAGAAGAGAAATGAGAGTATATCTTAGTATAGGTAACCTAATAGAAGTACTCGTTAAGGAAATAATTATTGACATTTAAAATTCCATATGAGTTAGAAAGGTTGATATAAAGGGTATGAAGCTAACTAAGAACACTTCAATTGTAAGTGATTTAATATATAGGTATATCTGATACTAAATTAAAGAATGTAATGTTATATTAGAAAAAATTTTATTAAAACCTAAAAAATGTGTTTACAACCTTCTATATAATAAAAAAACTGCTAATTTAACTAGTCTACATTATGACTCTGAGCTTTAAAATTTAGTAGAGATAATAGTTTTATGAATACCACTACCGAAAGTCTCCTGTAGTATCCAGCCTAAGTTATATCTTATCTTGGTCGTAACATAGCGCATATGATATCTAAGAAGATCTGATCTGTGACAGAGTTAATTAGTAATTCATGATGTTGCCTATTTGTTTAGTAGTTATAACACTTCCAAAATCTGACAAATTGCCTTCACCACTTCAAAACTTTGTTTCTTGTTATAACATCCTACCAATAGAGCTTTTTGTTATTATTTGATAAAATGCTCTATCATAATTATCTACTTACAACCTCCCGCGGATTGGATTGTCTTTTCCGTAAATGGGTAAAAGCTTTCCATTTAAAGCTTTAAGAATAATTAGTGGAATAAGCTTTTCTAGGAAATAATATGAGCTATAGTTATTAGAACAGTTAGTAATCACAACCGGTAGTCCATAAGTGTGCTGCTAAGTACCTACTAAGTAATCTGAACATGCCTTCCTTCTTTGGACGTGGAGTATGGTGAGCTTGGAACAACAGGTAAGTCATACTTTCTAAACTCCCATGAACGTCATCAATTAAAATGTGGTTAAACTTAAAAGTAGCCTTCCTGTATGTCTCTAGCTAGAACTTGTCCATACTCCAAGTCGCTTCTAGCAAGGTATAAGTGTCTATAATGTTGATACTAATAAGTTCTGCAGAACCATTAATAGAAAGATCTACATGAGATTTATCTGCTAGATACATAATCAAGTCAAATTGAAGTCATTCAAGCCCTTCTCGATAGCCTTTGCATCACAAATATCTATTTGCTTTAAGCTATATTTAAGATCGTTTTCCATTTCAACCATAGATTCTACGTTATCAACATAGGTAAGCTTATCTATTTTTTAGATTTTTATAAATATATTTGCACTTATTATACCTTATTTACTTCTTTTTCGATAGGAATTGGCAGACTAATAGAAAGCCGAGCAACGGCTCGGCTTTCTATTAGTAAAAACTAAAGTAGATTATAAGTTAGTTTTTTAAAACTTCCGCCATAGCATTGGCCACATAATCAATGTTTTTAGTATTTAAACCGGCAACACACATACGTGAGTTTGACACCATGTAGATACCGAACTCTGTTTTTAGGCGTTCAACTTGCTCAGGTGTTAAACCAGTGAAGCTGAACATACCATTTTGAGTGGTTAGATAGTCAAAGTTACGACCCGGTACTTTGGCTTCAAGTACTGATTTTAACTGTAGACGCATGGCTTTGATACGATCACGCATACCATAGACTTCGCTTACCCATTGCTCATGTAACGCTTCATCATTCATAACGATGTCTACCACATGACCACCATGTGATGGTGGGCTTGAGTAAATACGGCGTACAGTGAACTTCAGCTGACCAAAGACGCGAGCTGTTTCTTCCTCAGTAGGACAGACTACCGATAGGCCGCCCACACGCTCACCATATAAAGATAGGTTTTTAGAGAATGAGTTACTGACAAATAGTGGCAGACCCATATCAACTGCTTTACGAATCGCATAGGCATCGCTGTCCATGTCTTCGCCAAAACCTTGATAGGCGATGTCCATGAATGGGATTAGCCCACGTGCTTCAATGACTTGTAGTAATTGATCCCACTGTTGTTGAGTTAAGTCCACACCTGTTGGGTTGTGGCAGCAAGGGTGTAACAACACCACGTCATTCTTATTTAAAGTGTTGAAAAACTCGATCAATGCATCGAATTTTACTGTGCCAGTGGCTTTGTCATAGTAAGGATATTTACTCACTTCAACGCCGCTACCTTCAAAGATGGCAATGTGGTTGCCCCAAGTCGGGTCACTGACATAGCATTTTGATTCTGGGAACCAAGTATTGATAAAGTCTGCACCTACTTTTAAAGCACCAGAACCACCAATAGTAGCGATGGTCGCTACACGGTTTTGTTGCAATATAGGCGCGTCTTTACCAAATAATAGGTCCTGACAAGCTTTACGATGTCCTGGCAGACCTTCCATAGGTAGGTAAGGGCGAGCTGAGATAGGATCTGCAATACGTTGTTCTGCAGTCTTCACACACTCAAGCACAGGCAATACGCCATCATCATCATAAAAAACGCCAACGCCTAAGTTTACTTTATTAGGATTGGTATCATTTGCATATTCGACCATAAGGCCTAAGATTGGGTCACCAGCATAGAATTCGACACGTTCAAACATTTTATTTCCTTTCAGAAGGTGGTTGGTCGTACAGTATTAAAGAATAAACCAGATTGACGGTTAACTCAATGTTAGATTTTAGCAACGGGCTATTTAATGTTATGGGGCTCGAAACAAGCGTATTTAAGCGAACTGATGGCTAAAATTTATCTAAAAGTGACAAAAATTGTTATCATGTGCCGATTCATTTTTTTGACCGCAACCAAACGGATGGCGTATGTTGACCGATTCCCAAGCACAGAGCCCGCAACTTGATCCCAAACTGGCCTTCTTAATGGCAGGGTTAGTCATTTTGATTATGGGAGTAACCATGATCAGTTTTGGCTGGGTACCGCATTTGTCTTTAATTTTAGCGTTGTGCTTTTTACTATTAATGGGATTAATGCGAGGACTAAATTTCAGTCACATGCAGTCAGAGATGGCCGCTGGAGTAATGAGTGGTATTGGGGCTATTTATCTGTTCTTTTTTATTGGACTAATGGTATCAGCATTAATGATGTCCGGCGCTATTCCTACGCTGATGTACTTTGGCTTTGAGCTTATTTCTCCTCGGTTTTATTATATTTCCGCCTTTGTGTTGACCTCTATTATTGGTATCGCTTTGGGCAGTAGTTTGACCACAGTCGCTACGCTTGGGGTCGCCTTTATTGGTATGAGTAATGCGTTCGATGCCAATGTTGCCATTGCTGCAGGAGCGGTGGTATCAGGTGCCTTCTTTGGCGATAAAATGTCTCCCTTATCAGATACGGGTACTATTGCTTCCTCTGTGGTCGGCATTGATCTGTTTGAGCACATTCGTAATATGGTCTATACCACAGTGCCGGCTTGGGTTATCAGTGTGCTGTTATTTTGGATGCTATCCGGACAGACCCACTCTGGCAACTTATATCAGGTCAAGGTATTGCAACAGCAGTTAATAGACAGTGGTCTGATACATGGTTATGCGGTACTGCCCTTTGTGGTATTGGTGCTATTGGCCTTATATCGTGTTAATGCTATTTACACCATCATTTGTACCATAATCACAGCGATTATAGTGACTTATATCCACAGCACACCTTCTATCGAGCAGTTGGGCAGTTACTTCTTTGCAGGCTATGCCCCAGCGGACAATTTAGAGCTAGGAGAAGTCGGTGGTATGTTGTCTCGCGGCGGCATTCAAAGTATGTTCTTTACCCAGACCATCGTAATATTAGCGTTAAGCTTAGGTGGTCTGTTAAAGACACTGGGTATCTTGCCAGCATTGCTCTCAGGTATGCGTGATAAGCTCACCACAGCGGGTCAGGCCATCTTCGCTGCAGCCATGTCAGCACTGAGCATTAACGTATTAATTGGCGAGCAGTATCTAAGTATTCTATTATCAGGTACGGCGTTTAGGCCTACTTTCGAACGTTTACATCTACATCCAAAGAATCTATCTCGCACGGTGGAAGATGCGGGTACAGTGATTAATCCGTTGGTCCCTTGGAGTGTGTGTGGGGTGTTTATTAGCCAAGCACTGGGCGTTCCGGTATTAGAATATTTACCTTATGCTTTCTTCTGTTATTTGTCATTGTTATTAACGATTATATTTGGCTTTACGGGAGTGACTATTAGTCGGTTGGATGAGGAGGAAACGAAGAGTTGATTTCTCTGTTTAATAAGTAATAGAGGATTAGATAAATAGCTTTAAGTAAGTACAATTAATTGATTAGACAATATAAATATTAAGCGGGATAATAAAGACTTAATCTAAAATGGATAAAAACTATGAATAATGAAACCATAAATACTTCTAGTCAAAATAGTAATAATAACAACAATAAAATATTAGTGACTGGAGGCGTGGGCTATATCGGCTCTCATACCTGTATAGAGTTAATTGCCGCAGGTTATGACGTAGTGGTCTATGACAATCTATCAAATAGTAATCTCGAAGCACTAAAGCGCACTGAGCAAATCGCTGGTAAATCTATTCCTTTTATCGAAGGCGATGTACTAGATGCACAGTTATTAAATCAAGTGTTTGATGAGCACGATTTTTTCGGAGTAATTCATTTTGCTGGTCTAAAAGCAGTAGGGGAGTCTGTAGCAGAACCCTTAAAATACTATAAAAATAATGTCACAGGCACCCTTGAGCTGTTAGAAGTGATGCAAACTCATAATGTAAAGAACTTTGTATTCTCTTCATCAGCTACGGTATACGGTGATCCAGAAGTATTACCAATTCCCGAGACCGCACCAAGATCTTGTACCAATCCTTATGGCCAATCTAAATTAACCGTTGAGCATATCTTGCAGGATTTGGCGCAGTCTGATCCTAGCTGGAGTATGGCATGTTTACGCTACTTTAATCCTGTCGGTGCACACCGTTCAGGTTCAATTGGTGAAGATCCTAATGGTATTCCTAATAATTTAATGCCCTATATTAGCCAAGTGGCTGTCGGTAAGCTTAAGCAATTAAGTGTATTTGGCAGTGATTACGACACCATTGATGGTACTGGGGTACGTGATTTTATTCATGTGGTCGATTTGGCCAAGGGCCATGTGGCAGCAATAGATTATCTCAAGAAACAAGCCTCTGATTCAGAATCAGGGGTAGGCTTTGAACCTATTAACTTGGGTACCGGTAATGGTAGTTCGGTATTGCAATTAGTAGAGGCGTTTGAAAAAGTAACGGATCAAAGTGTGCCTTATCAATTGGTAGACAGACGTCCTGGAGACATCGCCGCTTGTTATGCCAGCGCTGATAAAGCCAAAGACTTATTAGGCTGGCAAGCTGAATTAACCATTGAAGATATGTGTAAAGACAGTTGGCATTGGCAGAGTCAGAATCCTAGTGGGTATAAATAAGCTTCGTTTATAGAGTAATATGATTTAAAAAAGCTCTAAGCCATATAATGATTTAGAGCTTGTTAGTAGGAGATTATTCAGCTATTAGAAATTGGCAAACTCAACGCCAATACCGCCACCGACATCCGTTGAATGAATATCTGAGTCAGATACCCAAGCACGACTAGAAATAGTGGTTTTTGGATTTAACTGGTGTTCCCAAGCAACGTCCAGTACAGTAAGTTTATCAGACTCTGGGAAAGCTCGGTTATTCTTATAAGAGTTACTACCTTTTATTCCCGACTGGTTAGCTTTGGCATATTGCATCTTGGCATTGATAAAGTTTTGATTATTGACCCATAACTTACCACCAACTGTTATGCTCTCTGAGTCACCGCCAAGCGCATGGCCTAGAGGATAACCATATTGGTAATAGCCATCAGTATAAATATAATGATTATATGAAATATCTTTCCTGTCTCTACTACTACGTGTATCTGCCCATTCCGTGTAAAGCTGATAAGGCATTAGTCCCATACGATTAGATTTTATGGCTGAAGCATAATCGATGCCCGCTAAATACATATTCTTTGAAGGTAATCCGCCAGCTTCATCTTCACCAATATACTGACCATAAATCCCGACAGGAAGATTAGTTAAAGGGGCAAGGTTCACACGAGCATCAAAGCCTGCCAGACTATTGGTAGGATCAGTATTAGCATCCCCTGTATTATCATTTTTACCTGTTAAAGCATCAACAAAAGAGCTAAAACTCTCAGAACGACCATCTCCACCCCACATAATCATACGAGAAGCACCCAGATCAAGCCAAGGAGTAGGACTGGCTGTTAGTCGAGTACCAATAAGCTTGGTGTCAGGAATAGCATTATAATCATCCAATTGACCCAAAAACAACTGGTATTGCCAAGGTCCAATCCAGTTCAAGTAAGGCGAGCTAGGCGCAGTTTGAGTATCTCGTTGCATTGTAAGCCCAACAACTGGCTTTGAAGCATCACCACGTATTAGACTGCCATCATTACCTGGACCCCACCAAGTTGGAATTTGACCAGCGATTAACCACTGATTGGCATATTTACCCGCTACATAAGAACCATCGAAGCTAACATCATTATCATCAATATCGTCATCTTTAACATTGGCTTGTAAATTAATTTCCCAGTTATCTTCGCTAATACCAGCCCGAGCGCTCGCTTCAAAGTTTGCTAATTTATTATCAGCGAAGGTTTGAGGTAGCTGTTTTCTATCTGTTTGCCCATAAGCAGATACAGTAGTATTCACTAAAGACTTAGGCTGCTTACTCAATGTATAACGTACGGACTGTACAATCTGCTGCTGTTCAGGAGTGCGAATATTAGCACTTTCTAAAGCACGACTAATCTCATTGGTAGTTAACGGCCAAGTAGTCGTACTAATCTGGATAACCCCTTGAGCTTGTAACCAGTCAAGTTCTGACTTAAGGCTCATATCATTCATTTGTAAATTTTGGGCAGTGGCTAGTCCGCTTATGAAGGTAAAACCTAAGACCAACGTAGTTAGTCTAGTCAATTTAAGACCTGACAAGTTAATTTGTTTCATATCAGTAATACTCAATAGCAATAAATAAACATATAGTCTATCTTAAAAATTAAAATAAATAGTTTATCATTTTGTATTGCATATAAAGGCTAACGAGCACCAAATCCTGTTATCATGGTGTGTATGGTCTTAAAGAAAATTAGTAGATCCAGTGAGAAGGAGATGTGCTTAATATAGTAGAAATCATATTCGATTTTTATCTTTGTCTCTTCTGCACCTGTAGCATATCCTTGATTTACTTGTGCCCAGCCTGATATACCGGGCTTAACAATATGTCTATAATTAAAGAATGGGACTTCTTTTTCTAACTCGACAGCGAAATCCAGAAATTCAGCTCTAGGGCCTATTAGGCTCATTTCACCTTTGATAACGTTTATAAATTGTGGTAATTCATCGATACGGGTTTTACGAATAAATTTACCGACTTTAGTAATACGGTTATCATTTTCAGTAGTCAACACTTCTTTCGCTTTTTCGCGCATACTACGGAATTTATAAACTTGAAACACTTCACCACGATAACCAACTCGAGGTTGAATATAAAAGATTTTTCCACCATCTTCTAATTTAATAGCTATAGCAGTAATCAAACCGATAATAAAAGTAATTGGTAATGAAATTAAAATAAGGACCACATCGAGGCAATATTTTAAAAACAAATAGTTTTGTGAAGGTAGTAGAGACCCCAGTTCATTTTCATACATATGATTAATACGAACTCTGCCAGTTAGTGATTCACGAATATTACGATAATGATAGACAGGAGTACCTTTAAGCGTCTTATCTGTTATAAATCGCTCCCAGTCATCCGTTAAATCATCACTATGTAAATCGGTAACGATACCATTAACTTCTTCATCAAGTTGAGGACTAGATAATGGCATCCAACTAACCGTGGGAATTTGTTC
>Ga0098070_100261_pt1 | contig 17881 bp, 11 predicted proteins | sample 28_taG_FD_75063 | JGI IMG/M metagenome (GOLD analysis project Ga0098070, IMG submission 75063) | Marine viral communities from Cariaco Basin, Caribbean Sea - 28_WHOI_OMZ | ecosystem: Environmental > Aquatic > Marine > Oceanic | place: Caribbean Sea: Cariaco Basin | collected 2014-11-12
AAATAAAAACAGTCTATTGATGCCTACGTTAGAGACGGGTCGATTGTTTGACAGTTCCCATAATAAGGAATTAGTAAACGCCTTGGGACATGCTTTTGACGAGAGAATTTTTGCATTACGCATTGGTGGTAATGATTTATTTGCCACTATCAGACAACGTCGTCCCAACAATACGACTATCTATGAGACGCCTGTTGGTTTATTGATACATCAATTAATCGGTATATTTGCTGTAGCAGGCTATTATTTATCCGCGCCCGTATTTGAATACTTTGATCGTACCGCGCTGTTTATGCAGGAATTGTCTCAGGATGTGTCATTTGGTTTGGTAGGAAAGACCGTTATTCATCCTAGCCAAATACCTTTGGTACAACAGGCGTTCTGTGTTCCTTCTTCAATGTTAGAGGAAGCAAAAGCTATTTTAGACAGTGAAGCAAAAGCTGTATTTAAACACAACAATACGATGCTTGAGCCTGCCACTCATCATGCTTGGGCGGTTGAGGTGTTACAACGGGCGAAAGTCTTTGGTGTCTTGGGAAATGAGCCGTTATAGACGGTTCAATTGCTATAGACAGTCTAGTAGCTATCAATAGTCTAATTGCTTTAAATGACGGTCCTATTGAGTGCTCGGTAAGCCTAGGTAACGTTAACCTTGATTCAAATCTCAAAACAAAAAAGGAGCCTCATAGGGCTCCTTTTTGACGATATTGATGCAAAGCACCATAACCATTTAATCAATGCGTGTACTTATAGTGCACGCAGCATTAACGCTTACGACTAAATTTAATCATTTTTTTGTTATTAATCTCACTGATGGCATGCTTAATTTCCTCATCATCCAAACTGGCCACATGCTGTAATATTTGCATGATATCGGGGTTTAGAATGTAGTGAGCATGACGGGCAATGTTGTTAATCCGCTCATCAAAGGTCAATACGTCAGTTTCGGCATCTTTTTGTACATAGTCCAGACGAATTAACGCATTTAAGAAGCTAGTAAACAAAGCACGGTCGAAGAAGTCAGGAATATCATCTGCGTATAAAACAGACAAACGCTGACCTAATAAATGACATAAGTCGACCACTTCTTCTGCCGTTAAGTTACCTGAGCCTTGTTGGGCCAATAGTGCCAATGTCATAAAGTAGCGCTCAAGACTTTGTGATACAGGAGCAGCCAACATATCTAGTTGCTGATAGCGCTCGGTATTTTTTTCTGGTGTACCAAGTACCCCCTCGCCTAAATCAACCACAACACCTTGCTCAATTAGGTTGTTTAACTTCTCATCAATCATGCTCGGTAGGTTACGGGCAGCGCGATATAAGAACAGCTCACTTTGTAAGAAAGGATACAGCTGGCTGACGATACTGTCTAAGTGCTTGCGCTGAATGCGACCATTTCTATACACCAAGGCACATAGGAAAGAGGACATGATGAACACATGCAAAATGTTATTTCTAAAGTAGCTCAAAATAGCCATTTGCTTTGGCAGTACTTTAATCATGTCACCTAGAATATGAGGTGTACGCTCTACCAGTTTCAGTTTGATGGCATAGTCGATGATAGATTGAGGCGACATATCGGTGATGATGGTCTCATCAGAATAGGGCGACCCATTGGCGATTCTTTGATATAACGCAAGCTGCTCACGGCAACTGTCTTCATCAAGGGCAGCTTTAGGCGTAGACAATAGCACCAAAGAAAGCAGGGCAATAGGGTTAACGACTGCCGCCTTGTTGATGTTTTGCATGATTTTAACGCTAAGGTTATCTACCATCGCCTTAGTTTTACTATCAAGCGGTGTGTCGGTACGATTTGGAGGTAAGCTGTTTGGCTCGACCCCAAACTTCTCCATGAAGTCTTCCATGTGTAGCGGTGTACCAAAGCTTAGGTGAACGTGACCGAAAATACGCTCAATCTTACGGCTAACTTTTAGAAGACCGAGTAGTGACTCTGACTCTTTTGGTTTACCTTTTAGCTCACCGATATAAGTTCCGCCTTCCATAATACGCTCATAGCCGATATAGGTTGGGATAAAGGCTAACGGCTTATTAGAGCCACGCAAGTGACTGTGTACCGTCATCGATAACATACCAAGCTTAGGAGGCAATAAACGGCCTGAACGAGAACGACCGCCTTCGATAAAGTACTCGATAGGGGTATTACGTTGTATCAGCGTATGTAAGTATTCACGTAACACCGCTTTGTACAAATTGTTCTCTTTAAAGCTACGACGAATATAGAAAGCAACCGCACGGCGTAATAGAGGACCAATAACCGGAACATCTAAGTTATTACCAGCAGCGACATACGGCAGACTCAAACCTTTCTCAAAGATGATATAGGCCAGTAGAAGATAGTCGACATGGCTACGGTGGCAAGGCACATAAATGAGCTCATGGGTGGTGGCAAGGTTGCGAACACGTTCAAAGTGATGTACTTCCACACCATCGTAAAGCTGCGTCCATAACCAATCCAAAAATTTATAGAAAAAACGAATAACCGAATAGCTATAGTCATTCACGATTTCATCGGCATAGCCGCGGGCTAATTTTCTGGCTTCAGTAATACTGATATTTGATTCTTCTGCTTCTTGCTGGCAAGCATAAGTAATAGCAGGTGAGCTGATAAGCTTATCCACCAAATTACGTCTGTCTGATAAGTCAGGACCAATCATACTTTGACGTTGGCTATCAAGATAAGCATTTAACTTATGTTGTACCAGTAAGGTTAAGCTAAAGTTGGCCTCTGAGGCGGTAACCAGTGCGGTAGATGTTGATAAGGTTTCAGTTTCTACATTACGTTTGGCTTGAAGAAGTAGCTCTTTTTCATCAGGAGTTAGTTGACTGTCTTGTAAGCTTTTCTCATCAAAAAGCGAGTCTGCCAGGATGTCAGAGCCTGCTGAGCCTTCATCATTTGGAAACGACAATGAATCAATTAGATCATGTAAAGACTGGGGAGGGTGAAATTGTACAAAGGTATCACGGCCCATCATACCAATATTAAATAGCTGTTTGGTAATAGAAGGGTCTTCCCAGTTGTCTGCCATTAATAGTTTAAATAACGAGTCTTCATTGTCTGGCGCACGGCCCCATAAGATAGAGACCGGTACTAGATTTATTTTAGGCGCTGGATTTTGACGGCAAGCCGTTACCAATCTGGCCAGTCTAGGAGACAGTTTGCGTCCATTAGCGTCAGGATGGTTTAAGAAAATGATTGCCGCATTTTCATCAATATTATGGGTACGGTCTTGAACCCCAACTAAAGCAGGCGGAAAACCATGCTCTTTAGTTTGTAAGTCGACTAAAATACTATTGGAGCGAGAATACTCACGCAACACGTAAAAAGTGAGGGCGTCATCCTCTGTATTAATCGTTGGCAAATCGCCCAATACTTTTGGCTTTACTGCTAAATCTAGCGTTTTTCCAGAAAGCTTACGATATAGCTGGTTCACAGTTCGGCCAGAACGTGAAATAGCGGAACTGGCTTGAGCAGCATGTTCCTGCAAGCTAGAATCAGGACGCTGGGCGTTTGAGTGAGTATTTTTAGTCCTCTTTTGAGCTTGGCGCTGCTTTTTAAGGCGCGTCTTCAAAGAGTGCATTAAGCGTGAGGGTAGCATAAGTATTCGTCAAACCTATTAACAATGATAGGGCTATATTGCCATAAAATACAATAAAGTAATACAGTTGTTCGCTGAAAATATCGAGCATATCCCTTATTATAGTGCATTGACTGTTTTGATGCTCTTTATTCAAAATCAATTTAACGGACAATACTAAAAGCCCACAGCATAGTAAATAGCAGGTCTCTATTAGCCCTGTACTGAGTCATAAACACTAGATATTTCTGACGTATTGCGCATAAATTTACGATGATTGCGATAATTAATATGACTGTGTGGTGGTCTGTTTTTGAGAGAGTAAGGCAAATCAAAACAGTATGATAAGTATTATCATTTGCTCTAAGTTAATATGTATAATATTTAACGGGTAACAACACACATGAGGTGTTGCTCGTGGCTTGGGTTTACGACTATTTAAAGGTTGTTGGAGATATAAATGCCTGATTATAAACAGCTTGTTGATCAATTATTAGATACGGTTCAGTTGACTGAAGTGTCTCCTGATGTGTTTCGTGGAGAGAGTTATGACTATGTTGGAAAACGTATCTTTGGCGGTCAAGTATTGGCACAAGCGATTATGGCAGCGGCTCATACTTTAGAAGAGGACAAACCCTGTCATTCTTTACATGGTTATTTTTTGCGGGGCGGTAATATTAACCAGCCAGTTATTTATAAAGTAGAGCATTTGCGTGATGGGCGTAGTCTTTCGGCGCGACAAGTAACTGCAGTTCAATATAAAGAGGACCAAGAAGGCAATCAGATAGAGCAAGTGGTGTTTTCAATGATTGCTTCTTTTTCACCGATGGAAGGCGGGCTTGATTATCAAGAAGAGATGCCAGCCTATCCACCACCAGAAGATTTGGAGTCTGAGCAGTCGTTAAAAGAACATCATGTGGGCAGCGTGCCAGAGCCTTTACGTGAACGTTTTATGCGTCCTCGTCATGTTGAGATTAAGCCGGTAAAACCACGTGACCCTGTTTATCCTGAGCCTATGGTTCCTAAGCAAGCCAACTGGTTGCGTATTCGTGAGCTTGGCGAGCAGCCTATGGCAATACAACAAGCGTTATTGGCTTTTTCATCTGACTATTATCTGGTAGGCACGGGGCTTATGTCACATGGCATTAGCTTTATGACCAAAGGTTTACAAGCGGCCAGTATCGATCATTCGATGCATTTCCATCGTCCTTTTGATATCAATGACTGGCTGTTGTACGACATGTGGAGTGATACTACTTCACATTCAAAAGGCCTTAACCACGGTCAGTTTTGGCAAAATGGTAATCTAGTGGCCACGGTACAACAAGAAGGCTTAATGCGTTTACGTGGTTAATATTCGTTAAATTAATAAACCATTAATCTGATTCTTCGTTTATTGAAAAAATTAAAAAAGCCGTTCATTGATTAATGAACGGCTTTTTTTAATTAAGCTGTCTAGAAAAATCTAACGCTTACCAGATTAAAGAGGAGGCACTGTTTAAAGTGACAAAGCCATCTGGTGTCTGACCGTTAGCCGCTTGCCAACGGGCAAAAGCGTTACGGGTGTTAGTACCCATAATGCCATCAACGCCTTTAGTATCATAACCAGCACTGGTCAAACGTTGTTGTAAGTTACGAACTTGAGAGCTAGTAAGCGGTTTTTCATAGCGTGGCCATGATTTTTGAATGCCAGGTTGGCCAATAATGCCACGACCCAATAAGCTGACGCCTAGCGCATAGTTTGAGGAGTTGTTATACACCTTAATCACATCAAAGTTAGGGCTCAATAGTAGAGCAGGACCATCTTTACCGGCCGGTAGCCACATCTCAAATGGGGTACTTGCTTCTAGATAAGCACCATCAATAGGGCTAATACCCATTGCGCGCCAGCTTGAACCCGGAAGTTTCTGACCCAGTAAGCCATAGTCAAAGTTAGCGGGTAGGCTCACTTCATAAAAAGGCGACAACCCACGTACCCAGCCTGACTTGCTTAAATAGTTAGCGGTAGACGACAACGCATCAGCCGTTACCCAAGGGCTACGACGGCCATCATTATCACCATCTACCCCATAGTCTAACCAAGTGCCTGGGATAAATTGGGTGTGTCCCATACCACCTGCCCATGAGCCATTTAGCTGCGAGGGATAGATATCACCATGTTGGATAAGCTTAATCAAGGCCAAAAGCTGATCTTCAGCCCACGCACGGCGACGACCTTCATAAGCCAAAGTCGCCAGTGAGCTTGGAATGTAGCTGTTACCAGTGACCGCACCATGAGAAGATTCCATACCCCAAATAGCGGTGATAATCTCAGCATTCACCCCATACTGTGATTCAAGGCGTGCCAATAGCGAGCGCTGATCATTGAACTTACTTTGACCGCTGCTCACACGACCACCTGAGACTGCAGAATCCGCATAATCCCAAGGCATTTTCACAAATTCAGCTTGGTTTGAGTCCAGAGAGATAACCTGACTGTTTAATTGAGCAGAATCTAAAATACGGCTCACATCATAGGCGCTGTAGCCTTGGCTCATGGCACGGGTAGTGAAGTCAGATTTCCACTCGGAGAAACTGCTATAGGTATCTTTTGGCTGTGGAGTAGGCTTAGGCTGTGGGGCTGGCACTGGTTTTGGCTTAACAATGATTACTGGCGAAGGCTTACTTATAGGCACTTGCTGTACGGGTGCTTGACTAGCACAGCTGGCGAGCACAATCGCTGGCCCTAAGGTTAAGACGCTTTTTAGCAGGGTTAGTTTATTTTTATTATCGGTAGTGAGTTTACGGGTCTGGAACATAAGCAGGGGTCTCGCACGTAGAAGTTGTTGAAAATCAAACCGTTAACGGTATTTTATAAAGATGGTGTTAAAGCACTTTATCAATAAATAGCCATAAAGTCGATGGTGCATAAAGAAGATACCGTAAATTCGTGAATTTTAGACGGCTGTTTTAGTCTTGTTTTAAGTCACTACTGTTAATGCCATAAATCATTTAATAGAAACTATTAGAAATTAAGCCACAACTTCCAACACTTTAAGCATTGCCTTTGGTAAGCCAAGAGTGGCTTCCGCTTCTGTAGCTCCCAACCACATTAAGTTAATTTCAGCCTTCTTCAGTAACTCGGTTAATTTCTGTGATTGTTCATCATTTACACCCAACTTTTGCGGTTGTAGGTACCAATGGAAGTGTGTCAAAGTATGTTTAATAGGGGAAGAGTCAAACAAGTCATCACTAATCGAAGTAGCTTCTAAATCGTTGTTAGCAAGCCATTTATCGACTATCTGTTCAGCAACCGTATTTTCGGTCTCGTAAGCCGAATCTTGCTCAGAAGTTGACACTACATCTTTGCCCAATGTTTTTCGTTCGAACTGTAAAGGCAATACCCAAAGCCCACCCCAGATGCCGCTATCAGGGCGTTGTAACCATAATATCTCGTTGCAGTCGTTGGTAATTACCAAGGCATTACTAAACTTACTGGGCTTTGGCTTCTTTTTGGCTTTAACCGGGTAATCCACTTCACACCCTTGGGCATGAGCAATACAGTCATCGCTAATAGGACATTGCTCGCAGTTAGGATTGCGACGGGTGCATAGGGTAGCGCCCATATCCATCATGGCTTGGGCAAAGTGGCCACTATCCTTAATAGGGGTCAAGCGTTCTGCCAGTGCCCACAATTCTTTGGTGGTTGCTGACTTGGTGATATCGCCTTCATTGCCTGCCCAGCGGGTAATTACTCGTTTGACGTTGCCGTCGCAAATCACTCCATAGCCATGTAAACCCATAGCGACAATAGCCCCAGCTGTTGACTGACCAACGCCTGATATGGCTTCCCAACCCTCTACAGTTTGCGGGAAATTGCCAGTCTTTTCGATAATCTCGACTAGCTGTTTGGCACCTTTGTGTAAATTGCGGGCACGGGCATAGTAGCCGAGTCCAGCCCAATGTTCGGCAACTGTATCCCACTCAGCATGGGCTAAGTCCTGCACCGTCGGAAATGAGGTCATAAAGCGTTTGAAATAAGGGATAATGGTAGTGACTTGGGTTTGCTGTAGCATAACCTCTGAGAGCCAAACGATATAAGGGTTTGGGGTGTCGGTTTTGTGCTGTTGCCAAGGTAGGTCATGGCGGCCGTAATCATCGAACCAATTTAGAATACGTGGGGCAAAGCTGTCGAGTTCAGCGTCGGTATGATTGAACAGTGTTGGCAATTAGATTCCTTTATTTCGCAATATTAGAGATATTAAAAGGTTAAGTTTGGCAATAGGGCTGCCAGTCCACTCAGTTTAAATAGATATTAAGCGCTAAGTCTCAGACAGCCCAATGAATGATTTTCAAAATAGGTTTACTTGCGGTTTTTACGAGCCCGTCTCTTACGTAGTTTTTTCTCTTCAATTCTAGCCAATCTTTTCTCTTCGGCTTGAGCCCGCAAGGCTTCTACCAGCTTGTCTTCTTCTTCACGCATTGCTGGCGTTTCTAAAGTAATACGGCCCAATTGGCCACTACGTAGCTCATTAATTAAAATCTCCGACATACGGTAGGTATCGACCACGCCACCTTTTTTAAGGAAACCGCGATTGCGTCCGGCCATCTCGAAGAATTCCCAGTCGGTCTGCGGCAACTCGTCAATTTTATAACGTGCTTTTAGTAGTTCAGGGTAAGCTTTGATCAGATATTCAGCGGTATAGCCTGCCACGTCTGAAAAATCAAAAGCCGTGTCTTTAATTCCCCCTGTTGCCGCTAAACGAAACCCAGAGTTCGGGTTTTCAATCTTTGGCCACAGCATACCTGGGGTATCATACAGCATGATATCGTTGTCAATTTTAATCAGCTGTTGTGACTTAGTTACGGCTGGCTCGTCGCCTGTTTTGGCAATACTACGACCTGCCAACGTATTGATTAACGTTGATTTACCAACGTTCGGAATACCCATAATCAACACTTTAATCTGACGACCGGTGCCCACTTTATTCGGTACGAGGTGTTTACAAAGCTGGATGATTTTTTGCACATCATTAGCTTTGTTATCATCACAGGCGATGGCTTTTACTTGGCTTTGCTGCTCTAAGTGATCAATCCACGCTGCAGTCATCTCTGGATCGGCCAAATCTGCTTTATTCAAGATTTTGATAACTGGTTTTTGGCCACCATGTTTGTTGTTACGTAAGTCAGCCACCATTGGATTTTCACTACTAAACGGTATGCGGGCATCGATGACTTCGATAACCACATCCATCTCAGGCATGATTTCTTTAATTTCATTACGGGCTTTGTTCATATGGCCCGGGAACCACTGAATACTTGGAGTCTGTATCATTACTAAAATTGCCTTTATCGTCTAAATGAACTCATTGGGCTAAGTTTACACTATTCTGAACTTTGGTGGGTTTTCAGGATGAAAGGGTGACACCGCTAGCTGACGAATTGTCCTACCTTTTCTATAAAATAACCTATCTTTTTCGAACTCACCGAGCCTTTAATTAAGCTCAGCCCTCTTCTTTTCATTGTGTTCTGGAGGTAGAGGGGCAAGGTAGCCAATAAGCAGTATCAAGCTGCCCGCACCTAGGAAAGACACCACTCTCCATATCGCATCGGTCTGAGACAGATCAACCAGTACCAGCTTCAAGACCACGATACCCAATAAGCCTATGCCCATGAACCACCAAAAGCGCTTGTGATATCGGCTAGAGATGATGGTAGCGACTAGAGCAGTTAAGGTCCAAAAGATAGTCAGAGCCGTTTGCACTTGTTCATTGGACCAAGCCCCTTGATACCATAGCGGTGTCCCTACATAAGTATGTAAGCCTCGAATCAATAAACTGGATAATATCCAAAAGCCCAAAAGACCTGCGACCTTTAATAAGAGATTGTTATCTTCTATCAGCTTATACTTGCGTCCTGAACTCAAATAATCAGTCCCTACCAGATAAGCCAATATAGTAAGTAGAGAAAGGTCGTATAAGTTTAACAAAGGCAGATAAGGCAGTCCCCAGACAATTCCCTCAAACGTCCAGTTACTATAAATAGCCCAGACAACTGACACTGGGATACATAACAGGGCACAGCCTAATAAAGCCGTTTGCCAGTCAAACCATGAAGGGGTTTTGAGTTTTTGCTTTAGGCCTAAATAGGTTAGCGCTATCAGACTCACGCCGGTAATAAGCACGGTCATTACCCCGTTTGAGTCTGGCAATAAATAATAGCTTAGCTGTGCTATCAGAAGAACACCGGTCATTAACCAAGCAATAGGGTCATAGACAGTAGATTGCTGGGTCTCTTGCCAACGTTTGAGCCATAACTGACCGATTACAAGCCAGCCTAACGCCGAAACAATAAATATTGGCCAGTTGAAAGTCGTGCTGTCTGTGTAAAACTCAAAATTCACAAAAATGGTTGAGGCAAAACACAGATAAAAAAGTGATATTAATGCATGGTTTAAAGCACGAACATCACTCCATTCACGGTAACGGTCTATCACTAAATACAAGATGGCGTTTAACAATAGGGTAAAGGCAGTAAGCTCCACGAAGTTGCTAAAGAATGAATCAAAGTAGTCGTTAATTATGATACCGGTGACAACTAACCCCCAAAACATGCCAATGAAACACAACAGGCTTATCAGAAGAGGATTTGACCATATCATCTTAAAAACAGGGTTTTTGACGTTCATGCTGGCGAGTAACTGCTGTTCCTTTGATGAATTAACTCGACTAGGCTGAGTCGGACTGTTTTCATAACGCAAGATAAATAATGAGGCCATGCTACAAATGGCAGATATGCTAAGTGATAGGTTGCTTATTGGTACGGTATCGGAATAACCAAACGTATTGTTAAACAGTGATAGCAGACTCGCCACACCGAAGAATTGTAATAATATCCCCAACAGCACTGTCCAAGCTCGTAGCGAATGTCGCCCAAACCAAACCAGCGCCAATCCTTGAATAGACCAACCACACGCTGCCCATTGCGCATCGAAAGCGATTGCAATCATCAGCGCAAAGAAGCCAAATCCTAATGCCATCATGCCCTCAATCAATGGCGTATAGTGATTCTGATTGCGGTTACGTTTATCCTTAATAACGAAAAATGATCCCAACCCTAAATAAGTGGCAGACATCAGCGCACTGGCTATAGTCAGTGCATTATCAATATCGCTAAGTAACGTACTTAATAAACCAAATGCCAATAAGGGCACGCCAAACATTAGGCTGACGTCAATTGGGATAATAAAAGCAGTATTACTGTCTTTATAGGTTCGTAACGTGTCAAATAGACGAGAGTTATCAGGGACAGGCTGTGCGTCAGTTTTGAGCTCATTTACTGATTCGCGGCTTAAAGCATCATGAGCCAAATATTCGTTGTACTCAAGAAGCTGCTGGGCATAGCGAATGACCACAAACACATACAACAACCAATGTAAGGTCACTAAGGTCACCAGCGACCAGCGCTGTGAGTCAAAGTCATTGTCACTATTAACGGTGTCTACTAGCCCCAGATAATAAGCAAAGCCAAAAGTTACCGTAGCCGCCAATAAATTTAAAACCTTCCAAGTGCGGTAATGCGCGATAACGGCAATGGCCACATTGAGCAATAAATAATAACTGAACAAAGTGGTCAAACTGCCGGTCTCAGTATGGGTCAATATTGGGGCCAAAAAGGCACCTGAGAAGGCGAGTAGGGCAAGGGGAAAGGCGTTTTGACGGACGGCAAGTATCACAGTTATGGCTGATAAAGACCCTAGTAGGACAAAGCTGGGGAAGCTAGATAAGGCATCATAGACCTGATAAGCAAAAAACGCAGTGAGATACGTAATTGCCAACCCTGCGCCTTGAAGGGTCATGCCATAGGTGAATCTATTTTTGACAAGTTTTAAGCCCAAACCTGCTAACCCAAGTCCAATAGCGCCAATCGTTATTAACTTCACTTCGATAGAGACTTCGACATAGTCGCTTAAGAGTCGCAGCAATAACACCACGCCCATTAATAAAATAATGGCACCGACGCGAACCACCAAATTGCCCCCAAAAAACCAATTTCTTAATGACTGCAGTATCGAGGTGACAATCGCAGTAGACTGCTCATCAGGTTCTGATGGCTTATGAGAGGACAAACGTCTGACCGTAAGTCTATCTTTAATTGATTTTTTATTGAGGGGTTGGTCAGCCAGCGTTTTATCGTTAGATGGTGGATGACCTGAGTTACTGGATGTTTGTTGGATGAAGTTATCAGTTGCTGGATGGCCAGAATTATCAGGTGTTTGATTAACCCTATGGCTACTTACATCAATAGGGGCCGTGTTAGTAGAGGCTGTGTCAGTTTCGTTAAATACGATTTTATCTAAAGCGTCTTCAGTTAAGACAGTTTTATCTAAACTGGTTTTATCCAAGGCAGCATTTTTTAGCGCATGTTGATTGATAGCGACTTGTTCAGAGACACGTTGCAATTCATCTTGTAAGACTAAGATTTTTTTATTTAAATCAGCAAACTTCTTATTAACGTAAACCATTATAACAACGGCCACGATTAAACAAACGAACAAAAACAACATCCCTGCCACCGCATTTTATAGAATTAATGTGATAATGACGCTATTGCCTTAAAAACACAAGCCGTCACTGCCTGAACGGTTTATCTGAAAGGTGTATATAGTTTTAGCTATCGACCTAAATATATTTAATTGAAGAACAGATAGTTGAAGAACAGACATTAGGGTTGGTTAATAGGATTTAAATAACAGGCACACCCGCTTATATTAATTTAAACGATATATGACCAATAGGGGTGTCGTATTTTGTAATGAACTGTTGATTAAAAACGGTCTAGTAAAAACATGTACTGTGGCTAACACAAAATTATTTAGATCATAAAAAAGACGCCTCACCAGTTAGGGAGACGTCTTTCAAAAAATCAAATAGCGAAGGTTCAAATTACGAGAATTTCAGTTTGCGCTAGCTAATTGTTATAGCTTTTCACGCATAAATTCAATCATTTTATTCCAGCTTTCAGTGGCTGCTTTCTCGTTATAACCTAGGTCAACCCCATTGTCTGCTGCACGTTTGTCGGCATTTGGGTTGGTAAAGCCGTGTTTGGCATTGTCATAAACATCAACAGTATAGGTCACACCTGCATTATCAAGTTCTTTCTTAAGGTCATCAACGGCATCCATAGAGACCATGCTATCATCACGACCATGTGCTACTAGAACGTCGGCTGTAAATTTACCTTTTTCAGCGGGCTGTTTTGGAGTAGGGTTACCATGGAATGTGGCAACCGCTTTTACTGGCATGCCTTCACGAGCCATATCCAGTGCAATCTTACCACCAAAGCAGAAACCTACTACGCCCAAACGATTGCCATCAACGGGTAGCTGATCAGCGAAGTCATTCAAAATAGCACGGCAACGACCCATTAACTTGTCTTGATCGTTTAGCATCTGGGTCATCCATTCATTGGCCTGTGCGGCATCAGTGGTTAGTTTACCCTCGCCATATACATCCATAGTGACTGCAGCGAAGCCTGCCTCAGCCAAGCGCTCAGCAACTTTTTTAGGATGTTCAACCACACCCCACCATTCTGGTGCTACCAAAATACCAGGTACTGAGTTTTCATTCGTTGCTTCTTCTGGTAGAGCCACATAGCTAATTAACTCCATACCATAATCGGCAGTGGTTTGAATTTCGTAAGTTTTAATACTCATTATTAATATCCTTTAAATGTTGTTTTTATTAGTTTATTTAGTGAGTTGGCTTATTGATAAACGGTCAGCAGTTTATAAAACTTTTACTTGTCAGTTAACTTTTTATCCGCTCCAACCAACTCTTAGTTATTACTGGTCATTACGTCTTCTAACATAACAAAGATAAGTCAATGTTTCGATTTAAGAAATGTGAACAAGTTTTACTCAAAGCCCTCGGCTTTGTATTGATTCTAGGGTCTGAATCCATTAGTCTGCTGTTTATTATGTAATGAAGTGCTGCAAAGGCATAAATTAGAGCAACTGACTCTCTTTTATTTACTAGCTGTCTGACGTTTATTTGCTGTCCGGCTGGCTTTATGCAATTCCAGAGGCTTCATACATAATCCGCATTTGCGACAGTGCTAAAGATTCAGATATAAGCGTAAATTTAGTTATTTGTCTTTATGCCGAATAAGCGTTATGCCAAATGAGGTTTGTCTAAGGTCACTCTGATAAGGAGTGAGAAGGAGTTACAATGAGCGGTATCAAACAGCCAAAACCCATATTAAGACCAGAATTTTGGCAAAAATATTCGTTAGACGAGCTTAGCATGCCGGAGTGGGAAGCTCTGTGTGATGGCTGCGGGGCCTGCTGTCTAGAGAAGTTTCTCGATGAACCTGATGAGCCTTATGAAGTAGAATACACCGATGTGGCCTGCAAACTTTTGGATTGCAATACAGGCTACTGTTCAGATTATGCCAACCGTAAGCAATTTGTGCCTGAATGTGTATCGCTGACTTATGACAAGCTTGGTGACATGATGTGGCTGCCTGAGAATTGCGCTTATAAACGTCTGTATTTAGGCAAGCCGTTACCGAAATGGCACTTATTGATTACCAAAGATGCGGTGGCTACTCAGCAAGGTATGCGTGCTGCGGGTATCGGTGTGGCGGGACGCTGTGTTAGTGAGCTGTTGGTTAGCGAAGAAGAGTTAGAAGAACGTATCGTACGGTGGGTTAAGGCGTAGTGTTTCTTGAAATAAGATAGGATTTAACACTTAATCAAGTGTAGAACCAGTAATAAAGTTAAGCATAATATTAAGCATAAAAAAAGGAGCCTGGAAAGGCTCCCTTTCAACTTATAAAATACTTGACGATCGATTATTGGAAATTAGTTAACAAATTCAGGGTAAGCTTCTTGACCACACTCTGACAAATCAGCGCCCTCGTATTCATCTTCTTCTGAGATACGGATGCCAACCACGGCTTTCAAGATACTCCAAACAATCAGACTACACCCAAATACCCAGACAAAGATGACTGCCGCACCACCTAATTGACCTAAAAAAGTGGTTTCAGGATTGGTGATAGGCACAATTAGCAGACCAAATAAACCAACCACACCATGAACTGAGATAGCACCGACTGGATCATCAATTTTCATTTTATCTAAAGCTAGAATTGAGCAGACTACTAGCACGCCAGCAATAAGACCAAACACAGTGGCTAATAGAGGCGTTGGCGTATCTGGACCTGCGGTAATCGCTACCAGACCGGCCAATGCACCGTTTAACAGCATGGTTAAATCGGCTTTACCAAAGATAATACGGGCCAAAAGTAAGGCACCTATGGCACCACCGGCAGCAGCAGCATTAGTGTTTAAGAACACTATGGCCACAGAGTTGGCACTTGCGATATCGCCTAATTTTAGAACCGAACCTCCGTTGAAACCAAACCAGCCCATCCATAAAATCAAGGTTCCTAAGGTTGCCAAAGGTAAATTGGCCCCTGGAATAGCACGGATTTCACCATTTTTACCATATTTACCTTTACGGGCGCCCAATAACAATACCCCTGCTAATGCTGCAGAAGCACCGGCTAAATGCACAATACCAGAGCCTGCAAAATCACTAAAGTTAAGTTCACCAATGAAGGGCACAGGATTACCGCCCCAAGTCCAGCTACCTTCCATAGGATAGATAAAGCCAGTCATTACTACAGCAAAGGCGAAGAATACCCACAGCTTCATGCGTTCAGCGACTGCCCCTGAAACGATAGACATACAGGTGGCAACGAATACCACTTGGAAGAAAAAGTCTGAGGCCTGAGAATAAACAGAATTACCGTCAAAGCCATTTTCTGCGGAAGCAGTCAAGGCGTCTTCCACTAGTGTTTCACCGCCAGCAATACCGCTTAGGAACCAACCACCACCATACATAAAGTGATAGCCACAAATCATATACATGGTACAGGCTATCGCAAATAATCCTACGTTTTTGGTTAATATTTCGGTGGTGTTTTTGGAGCGGACCAGTCCAGCTTCAAGCATAGCAAAGCCGGCTGCCATCCACATGACTAAAGCGCCACAGATTAAGAAATAAAAGGTATCGAGAGCGTACTGTAGTTCAAAGATTTGGTTTTCCATGATGATTCCCCCTTGGAATGCGATCGGATAGTGGCTTAATGTCATCTTTATTAGCGATTTAAGTTCTTGATCTTAAAAAGCTTAAATGAGCGCTGTGATACCTACAGCTTAAATAGCGTCAGGACCCGTTTCGCCGGTACGGATACGAATAACTTGCTCAAGTGGGGAGATAAAGATTTTACCATCACCAATTTTGCCTGTGCTTGCGATACGAGTAATGGCTTCAATAGCAGGCTCTACCATTTCATCAGTGACAGCCACTTCTACTTTGACTTTAGGTAAAAAGTCCACCACATATTCTGCACCGCGATACAGTTCAGTATGACCCTTTTGACGTCCAAAACCTTTTACTTCAGTAACTGTGACGCCTTTCACACCAATTTCAGATAAGGCTTCACGCACATCATCTAACTTAAAAGGTTTTAATACAGCGGTAATCAATTTCATAGGAGATCCTTATTAATGACTTTGATAATGTTTGAGTATGATTGTTTGCTATAAACTGCTTGTTAATACGACAATTTAGTTATCTTCTTTGATGTCATAGTTTCAAGAATTGTGCCAACCAAAAACGAAGGGGGAGGACGCTTTTAGGGCTAAAAATGCATCAAATTAGTGCGTATTAACCTATAGTGCACCAATAAAGCATGCACCATATCAAGCAATAATCGAATTATTATAACTAAGTTTAACTAGTGAGGGTTAGCCATTGGTTAGTAATTTGTGACCGTTGTGGAGAGACATTATCAGAGGGGGCTTTAGCCCAATTCGGTTATGTTCAACAAGCTTTAATAACTAGTAAAAATAGAGTACTTAATATGAGCTATAGAAGAAGGGTAGTGTTTAAATGGTAAGTTTTTCATACTCTTTAGCTTTTAGAATATTGTACTTATTAATGAGAACATGAGCCGCATGGATGTGCATGTCTAGTTGCTTGGTAGGGTCTAAATAAAAAGGTAAGCCCCTTAAAGAGGTTCACCTTTTTATCACCAGTCGCCGTAAAACCACCCACTTCAGGGTGTGGATATAAGGCGACATACACTGTCGTAAGAAGCAGTTAAAGGGTTGTAAGTTAAAATTAACCTCGCCATACTAAACATATGAAAAAACTCAAACTACGCATCAAAGACAAACACATAAAAGAGCTGAATCGTCTAAGCGGTTCAGTGAACTTCGTGTGGAACTATGTCAATGCGCTGTGCTTTGAGCATCTAAAACGTACCGGTAAGTTTTTTAGTGCTTATGATTTAAACCAGTACACCAAAGGTAGCGGTGAGGATTTAGGATTACACAGTCAGACCTTACAGGCTATCAATGAGACTCACGCTAAATCACGTAAACAATTTAAAAAAGCCAAACTTAACTGGCGTACCAATCGTCCTGATGCCAAACGTAAATCACTTGGGTGGATACCTTTTAAGAAATCAGCCATAAAACACCTAAGCACAAGACAAAGGGGTAAAAAAGCACTTAAATCAACCATACAGCTATCGCTATCTAAAGGTCAGGAACTCGTCATAGACGTATTTGATAGCTACAACCTGTCTTTGTATCAAATTAACACGCTTGAGATAGTACAAGATAGTCGTAATCGTTGGTATGCGTGTATTACCTTTAAAGACTTTCCTAAGCAAGTAAGTGGTAAGGGCAGCGTTGGAATTGATTTGGGCTTAAAAGAAGCTGCCACCACATCAATGGGTGATAAACTCACTATTAAGCAGACTCAAAAATGGGCTAAAAAGCTTGCTGTCGCTCAACGTGCTAACAATAAAAAACGTGTTAAAGCAATCCATTCCAAAATCAAAAACACAAGATTAGACTTAATTCATAAGTTCACCACCCAATTAGTTAAGGATAATGCCTTAATTGTGGTCGGTGATGTTAAATCACGCTCATTTACCAATAAAAAAACCAACCTAGCTAAATCGACATATGATGCAGGATGGTTTGAACTTAAACGACAACTGGAATATAAATGCAAGTATGCAGGTTGTCAGCTTGAGATAGTAAATGAAAGTTACACTACCTAGACCTGCTCGTGCTGCCTTAAAATAAGTGATAGTAGTCCGAAAGGTAGAGCAGATCTCGGAATAAGAGGATGGAGGTGTGCTGAGTGTGGCACATGGCATGATAGAGATATCAATGCCGCTAAGAACATCCTTGCGGTCGGGCTTGACCGTCTAGCTGT
>Ga0098070_100270_pt1 | contig 16548 bp, 13 predicted proteins | sample 28_taG_FD_75063 | JGI IMG/M metagenome (GOLD analysis project Ga0098070, IMG submission 75063) | Marine viral communities from Cariaco Basin, Caribbean Sea - 28_WHOI_OMZ | ecosystem: Environmental > Aquatic > Marine > Oceanic | place: Caribbean Sea: Cariaco Basin | collected 2014-11-12
GAGTCGGCGTTGGCGTCGGAGTTGGAGTCGGCGTCGGAGTTGGAGTCGGCGTCGGAGTTGGCGTCGGAGTCGGAGTTGGCGTCGGAGTCGGCGTCGGCGTCGGCGTCGGCGTCGGAATTGGAGTCGGTGTTGGCGTCGGAGTCGGAGTCGGTGTTGGCGTAGGTTCAGGTGTCGGTGCTACCATTTTTAAATGAACAGCATTGGGGGTCGTATAGTCAGCCACAAAATCTACAGTTAAGTTATTATCTGTAACCTGACCAAACTCACCTGTACGCGTCGTTGCGGTGACAACATTTTTCCACTCATTATTACCCTTAAGGGCATTAACAGCATCAGAAGCATTAACCTTAAGCGTACCTTTTGAAATATCAGCAGTACCTTTAACCTCTAGCTGACCATAATCAGTCAAGCTATTTAAACCGATACCTAATACTTCACCATCACCCATGGTGTAGTCGCCATCTAGGCGTAACTTACCTTGGTTAATATTAGTAGCGCCAGTCCATTGTTTTGAGGCAGTATTCATAGCAAGTAAACCGCTACCTGCTTTGGTAAAGTCGCCATTACCTGTTATCAAAGCAAGTGGCGTGATATCCACTCTTGACACATTACGGATAGTAGCGCCACCTTGGCCAATGTTAATAATATCTGCTGCATCGAAGCTATTAAAAAGAGTGGTAGGGAATTGAGGGTCAGTGGGTGCTAATACATTTATTTCACCATTGTCTATGTTAACAGTGGCTTTTGCATTGAAGGAAGAAAATATATCTTGAGTATTTAATATCCCTTTTTTAATAATGTTTAACGCACCGTCTCCTCCAGAGCCAACAACGACTGCTGGAGAATTAAAGGTAGCGTTATCTATGGTTAAGGATCCTTTAGCTTGCTTGCTAGTAGAGTTTTCATATCCTGAAATTCTAGTTACACCACTTATAGTGGCAGTCGCTTGATCTTTAATGGTTGTACTACCTGTCCCATTTCCACCGCTCGTAAGTATTTTAGCCTCGATATTTGAGTTCTTACCTTGTACTAGTAAAGTACCATTACTGCCTTCATCTCTACCAACATAAATATCTTCACTGGTTATTATTTTAGATGCGCTATCTGCAGTTAGGTTTCCTGTACCAGATACACCAACGATAATATTACTATCAGAGCTAAGAACCGAATTATCCCCAGTTATTAACCCAGTGCCTTGACTACCCGCAACACGTCCAAAAGTAATATCGCCTTGACTATTAACAGTAGCGCCTGCTGAGATATTCAGAGCTCCCTCACTAAGATCACCTATTAAAAGTAAATCATTATTGATAAACTTACTTTCACTACCTGTGATATCAATTGAGCTACTAGTTGAGCCAGCAAGGTTGCCAACCGAAGTATTCGTCGTAGTTAATTGAGCGCCATTCTCAATACTTAATTTTCCAGTACCATATTCTCCAACTATGAGAGTATTACTGATATTAATGCTACTTCCTTTATCGGAGACAGTCACTTTACCTTGATTAGAAGCTTCATTCCTTCCTAGCACCATTCCGTCAACATTAACAGTCGCAGAGTCAGATACGTTTAACTGACCATTACCTTTGACGCCAATACCTAGGAGAGGCGAGCTGATTTTGGAGTTTACTCCTGAAACATTTATGGCACCACTGCCTTTACTAGCATTACCGTCACCAGCATCGCCTATATTAATTCCTTGAGCCGAAGTAATAACCGCACCATTATTAGTATTAATAGTACCAGTACCTTGATATCCTACAGCAAGTACATCAGTATTTAGCTGGCCTGCATCTATTGTCGCAATAGCATCATTAGTAAGGATTGTGACTTGGGAATTAACCTTTCCGTTATTTGTTATATTCAATTTAGACGGAGGTGTTCCATTGGATAAATAAATATTATTTGCCTGGAAGGTTGTATTATTGGTAATAGTATCATCTATAACATAATAAACGTTTTCACTCCACGCATAACTACCACCATCATCTAGTATTTCAGCTTGGGCAATATTACTTATACCTAGCCCCAACACACCGAGCATAGACGCAGATAATGTCGTTAGTTTGAGTAAAGATTTACTGCTAGAAGTGGCAGACTTGCCAGAAGATTTTCCTTGTGATTTGGCAATCTCAGAAACGCACTGATAAACGCCTAAAGCGCGATTGAATACAACCTTGTATACATGATTCATGGGTAGCACCTAGCTAGAAGATTTTTAAGGGAAAATAACAAACTGTAAAGTAAGTGTTGTTATTCAGAGATAATACAATTAATCTTTTAAAAATATCAATACTTTATTTGTGGTATTAGATGCCTATTATTGGCATAAAAAAAGCTTGAGTCCCTAATAAAGGAACTCAAGCTTTTTAATAGATTAACTTTTAATATTCTTTAGATCAGCTTCTAATGGCTAAACTTCCTTATAAAGTTGACGCCCCTCAGAGTTATATTTTTCACTCATTTGTTGCATACCTTTTTGAACCTCATCAAAACTGGCTTCGCCCACTTTACCGACAAGTTCAGTTTCTACCTCTTTAATTAAATGTACTTCATCAGACAGCTCACCAGTACTTGGAGTGACTTCTGCACCTGTAGGCAGACCGGCTGCATATTCACGCACATTTTGAGTGATTTTCATTGAGCAGAATTTAGGCCCACACATTGAGCAAAAGTGAGCCGATTTATGAGCGTCTTTTGGCAAGGTCTCATCATGGTATTCACGCGCCGTATCAGGATCTAAAGCTAAATTAAACTGATCATCCCAGCGGAACTCAAATCTTGCTTTGGATAAAGCGTTGTCTCGAGCCTGTGCACCAGGATGACCTTTGGCTAAATCGGCGGCATGAGCGGCAATTTTGTAGGTGATAATGCCATCTTTGACATCTTTCTTATTAGGCAAGCCCAAATGCTCTTTGGGGGTCACATAGCACAGCATGGCCGTACCAAACCAGCCAATCATAGCTGCACCAATAGCACTGGTAATATGGTCATAGCCAGGTGCAATATCTGTGGTTAATGGGCCAAGGGTATAAAAAGGCGCTTCGTGACACATTTCAAGCTGTAGATCCATGTTCTCTTTAATACGGTTCATTGCGACATGCCCAGGGCCTTCAATCATGACTTGGACATCATGTTTCCAAGCGACTTGTGTTAACTCACCTAAAGTACGCAGCTCACCGAACTGAGCTTCGTCATTGGCATCTTGTAAACAGCCAGGGCGTAGGCCATCGCCTAAACTAAAAGCAACGTCATACTGCTTCATAATTTCACAGATGTCTTCAAAGTGAGTGTATAAGAAGCTTTCTTTATGATGCGCTAAGCACCACTGGGCCATAATTGAACCACCACGGGATACGATGCCGGTCAAGCGTTTGGCAGTTAATGGGACATAACGCAATAGCACGCCAGCATGAATCGTAAAGTAATCTACCCCTTGTTCAGCTTGTTCAATTAACGTATCGCGGAAAATCTCCCACGTTAAGTCTTCAGCGACGCTATCAACTTTTTCTAAAGCCTGATAAATAGGTACCGTACCGATAGGGACAGGGGAGTTACGGATAATCCATTCGCGGGTTTCGTGAATATTTTTACCGGTGGATAAATCCATGATGGTATCCGCGCCCCAGCGAGTTGCCCAGGTCATCTTTGACACTTCTTCATCAATACTTGAGCCGAGTGCTGAGTTACCAATGTTGGCGTTAATCTTCACCAGGAAGTTGCGTCCAATAATCATCGGTTCAGATTCAGGGTGGTTGATGTTATTTGGAATAATGGCACGACCTGCTGCCACTTCATCACGTACAAACTCAGGAGTAATTATTTTAGGAGTGTTGGCGCCAAAGCTTTCACCAGCATGTTGACGCAGATCAGTTAGCTCATGTTGCTTTTGGGTCTCACGAATGGCGATATATTCCATTTCAGGGGTAATAATACCTTGTCGAGCGTAGTGCATCTGGGTCACATTACGCCCTGATTTTGCCCGGCGTGGCTTATCGATATGAGCAAAGCGGATGTTGGCGGTGGTAATGTCACGGGCACGTTCTTTGCCGTAATTACTAGACAAGCCTTCTAAGCGCTCGGTGTCACCGCGTTCTTCAATCCATTTTTCACGTAGTTTCGGTAAGCCTTTAGTCAAATCAATTTCGACATTGGGGTCTGTATACACTCCAGAGGTATCATAAACATAAAAAGGAGGGTTTTTTTCGCCATTTTCTAACCCAAACCCACCGGTAGGTGTGTCTGTTAGGGTGATTTCGCGCATGGGTACTTGGATGTCAGGACGTGAGCCTTCGATATATACTTTTTTTGAGGCGGGCAGGTTGCGAGTTAAGTCGCGTGCTTCTTCATCAAAGCGTTCATCTGTAGAACTGCGATGAGCAGGAGTTTTGACTGAGCTTGTTAAATTACTCATAGAATGGTCCTTATTTTATCTAAATGGCGTAATGCCAACTTGGTTTAGAGGTGTAAACCGTATAAAAATAAAGACTCGGTGAGTGCAGGCTTTGTCAACTAAGACAGCTTATATCTATTCGTACCCTTTAATATATTAAATTCTAATAATCAACTTTTTATGTAAGGATTATAGCTATTGCTTAGGAGTTGTATGTCAGAAAGGAATAAACTATAAAAATACAAAGCCTAACAATAGCACGCCGGCATACATCAGCTACTTATTACATAAATTAGAACATAGCGTTGGTACGCTACGACTATTAACAGGGATATAGGTATAAGGGAGTTGCAATGACTTTCCTACGGCGGTATTAACCGCATCAGGTTCAACGGGTGATGTCTCAGCAGACGCTTTTTTAGAAACAGTAGCGAGTAGTAATGCTACTAGTTAAAAAAGAAGGTCTGCACCCCGAGTCTTAATGATTGTGATGATAGAGCTATCTTATCAAACTTTGAAAACATTAACAGTGCTCAATTCAACTAAAGCTCACTTCAATTAAACTATCACTACTCAAAACCTTCTCTCCATAAAAAACGCCAACTTAATAGTTGGCGTTTATCGAATTGGCGCGGTGACATAAGGACAATGCCGAGGCTACTTGCCCCTTCTTAACACTTCCACATCTACTTTACATAAGTTACAGCTAATCATTTGATTGGCTTTTTTGGATAAGTCGATAATACGACCTGGTTTAAATGGACCACGGTCATTGATTTTAACGACCACGGATTTGTTGTTATTTAGGTTAGTTACTTTTACTTTGGAACCAAAAGGAAGCGATTTATGCGCTGCAGTCATCGCATACATATTATAAATAGCGCCAGACGCAGTCTTTTTACCATGGAAGCCTGGACCATACCACGAGGCCATACCTGCATTGGCAGGCACTGTTAACATCGTAGCTAACATCAGCGTAAATGGCATAAAAAGTTTTTTCATAGGTAATACCTGTAATCTAATGAATGGTTGGAACAAATTAACGCAATAAAATTTTGGAAGAACATCTAGGCGTAGAAGCCTAAGTTGTTAGCAAAATAAAATTGTCTGCACCAAAACATCGAGAGCGTAGTCTACAGGTCTTAGATTTAGCCCACCTTTCTAATGGGTAAAGATAATGTAAAGATTATAAATGTCACATTTTTGGCCATAAGCTCCCATTTACTTTAATTTACTGACAATTCTGTAACAAATACCTTCGCAAAAGTTACGATATTTCCACAATTAATTTAAGTTTCATCAAACTGTCATATTTAAACGTCAGAATAACCTCATTCTAATTAAGGGTGCTTTTATCGATTGTGAAGCACTCAAAATCCAGATGGCTCAATTTGACACTCTGCATTTATAACACTTATAACTTTTTAGGAGAGACCATGCGTTATTCACTGTTAGCCGTAGCTGTAGCCAGCGTACTTACTTTATCGGCTTGTAATAAATCAGAAAACGATACAGCTGCCACCGACGATACCACAGCTGCTGCCCCTGCCGAAGGTTCTACTTCAGCAGCAACAACCGGTACAGCTTCTGAAGGCGGCTTTAAGTCAGCTGAAGGCATTGAGATGAATATTACAGGTGCGGGCGCTTCATTCCCACAGCCTATTTATATTAAATGGTCAGCAGATTACAACAAAGAAACTAAGGGTCAAGTTAACTATCAGTCAATCGGCTCATCTGGTGGTATCAAACAAATTATTTCTAAAACAGTAGATTTCGGCGCATCAGATGCTCCTATGACACCTGAAGAGTTAGAAAAAGAAGGTCTTATCCAGTTTCCAACCGTTATCGGTGGTGTGGTACCTGTTGTTAACCTAGAAGGTATTGAGCCAGGTCAATTAAAGCTAGACGGTGAAACGTTAGCTAATATTTATTTAGGCACAATTACCAAGTGGAATGACCCTGCGATTGTTGCTTTAAACCCAGATTTAAAACTTCCTGATACGGCTATTACTACTGTATTCCGTTCAGACGGTTCAGGTACTACTTTTAACTTTACTGATTATCTAGCCAAAGTATCTCCAGAATGGAAAGACAAAATTGGGGTAGATAAGACAGTTCAGTGGCCTACTTCAGCAACAGGTGTTGGCGGTAAAGGTAACGAAGGCGTAGCTAGTAACGTAACTCGCATGCCAAACTCAATTGGTTATGTTGAATATGCTTATGCTAAGCAAAACAAAATGTCTCACACTGCTCTAAAAAATGCAGCAGGTAATGTGGTTCAACCTTCAGCAGAAACTTTTGCAGCAGCGGGTGACATTGATTGGTCAAAAGAAGAAGGTTTCTACAAAGTCATCACTAACTCTGAAACTGATCAAGCTTGGCCAATTGCAGCAGCTACTTTCATCTTAGTTCACAAAAATCCTGAAAACCCACAAAAAGTGGCAGGTGTCTTGAACTTCTTTGATTGGGCTTATACCCGCGGTGACCAAGATGCAATGGATTTAGACTATGTACCATTCTCTGATAAAGCAGTGGCTTTATTCAAAGCAAAATGGAATGAAGTAGTTGATAAAGACGGTAAACCTGTTTATACCCCAGCGCAGTAGTTCATAGTGCCTTAAAGGCCATTATGAGATTTATTTAGTAATTAACAATGAGGCTGTTATGGCAGATTTACATTCCCAGTTAGCAAAGCAAAAGCGTTATGATTTTCTTTTTGTCAATGCGACGAAAGCGTTTGCGGTACTGGTATTGTTGTCATTAGGTGGGATTTTACTGTCGTTGATTGTTGGTGCATGGCCCAGTATTCAAGAGTTTGGTCTGGGCTTCTACACCAGTAATGATTGGGATACAGTAGGGGACCAATACGGGGCTTTAGCCCCCATTTATGGTACCGTGGTGACCTCAGTAATTGCTATCTTAATTGCAGTTCCGGTAAGTTTTGGTATCGCTATTTTCTTAACGGAACTGTGCCCTGCCTTTTTGAAGCGCCCATTGGGTATTGCCATTGAATTATTAGCAGGTATTCCTTCTATTATTTATGGTATGTGGGGCTTATTTATTTTTGTTCCTTTCTTTAGTACTTATATTCAGCCTTGGTTTATTGAACATGTAGCACCTTTACCAGTGATTGGTAATTTATTTTCAGGTGCGCCTATTGGCTTAGGCATGTTTACAGCATCTCTGGTGCTGGCCATCATGATTATTCCTTTTATCGCTGCCACCATGCGTGATGTGTTCTCAGTAGTACCAGACCTTCTAAAAGAGTCGGCTTATGGTATGGGAGCCACAACTTGGGAAGTAATGTTTAAGATCATTCTTCCTTATACCAAAGCGGGCGTAGTAGGCGGCATAATCTTAGGTTTAGGTCGTGCTCTAGGTGAAACGATGGCCGTTACCTTCTTAATTGGTAATGCTTACAACATCAGCCCAAGTTTATTTACCTCAGGTGTCACTATTACTTCGGCCTTGGCAAATGAGTTTGCAGAAGCAGGCAGTGAGCTACACTTAGCGTCATTACTACACTTAGGTCTGATTCTGTTTGTTATTACCTTTATCGTACTGTCTATATCAAAACTGATGTTGATGCGTATTGATAAAAAAGCAGGTAATTAAAACGAGAGTTAAAACAACTTAGATTGCTTATTTCGAAAAATTTTATAGCGGCAATATGCCGCTATAAATCCAGTTTTAATATCTAATATTAGTAATCGAATAATTAAGATTTTGCTAATCAAACACGGTAATGCTTAGCCAATAAATAATGTGGTTTTTAGCCCAGACAGTTTTAGCGAAATGGAGAAACAGTTAATGCGTTCAGCTGAAGTCAGTCTCAATCAAGGTGCCCGTTTTGAGGACCGCTACAATAAGTCGCTTTATAATAAGCGCCGTTTTGTTAATAAGCTAGGATTGTTCTTTGCTATTTCAGCAATGGCATTTGGATTATTTTGGTTAACTTGGATATTAGTTACACTATTCATTGAAGGCTTCCAAGCGCTATTAGACATGCCTGTATTCTTAGCAGATACGCCGCCACCGCAGACAGAAGGTGGGTTACGTAATGCTATCGTAGGATCGATTATGTTGGCATTTTCTGGCTTGTTTATTGGTGCCCCTGTAGGGATGATGGCCGGTATTTATCTTGCAGAATTTGCTCAAGGCAGTTGGCTTGGCAAAGTAACCCGTTTTTTAAATGATATCTTATTGTCAGCACCTTCTATTGTTATTGGTCTATTTATCTACGCGCTAATGGTAAAAGGTCAGCATTTTTCAGGTTGGGCTGGTGCATTGGCCTTAGCTTTGATTGTAATTCCTGTGGTCGTACGTACCACAGAAAATATGTTGAATCTGGTTCCTAATACCTTGCGTGAAGCAGCTTATGCATTAGGTACACCAAAGTGGAAATTAGTAACTACGGTTACTGTAAAAGCGGCCCGTGTTGGTTTAACCACAAGTGTCTTATTGGCCTTCGCTCGTATTGCGGGTGAAACTGCGCCTTTACTGTTCACTGCCTTCAACAATCCGTTCTTCAGTACAGATATGAATCAGGCAATGGCCAACTTACCCAATACTATTTATCAGTTTACTTCTAGCCCTTATGACAACTGGCATACCTTAGCTTGGGCAGCAGCATTACTGATTACTATGACAGTACTTATATTGAACATTGTTGCCAGATTAATCGGCGGTAAGGATCAAAATCATTAATAACACCACTCTATAAGGTAGTTATTTGATTTTTATTAATAGATAGACCTAGCTTATTCGTGTAAGCCTAAATATATGAAGCACAGGACAAGATTATGACAGATTTAGTAGAGAAAACCCCAGTGAACAAAACTAAAACCACTTCAGAGGGAAGCCTATTGGGTAAGCCGATGAATACCGGATCTCAAATTGCCCAGCCTGATACGGCCAGCTTTAACAAGCAAACTATGGCAGATATGCCAGAAAATATGCCTAAGGCTAAGTTGGAAGTTCGCGATTTAAACTTCTACTATGGTGATTTTAAAGCTCTCAAAAATATCAACATTGATATCCCAGAGAGAAAAGTAACTGCATTCATCGGTCCATCAGGTTGTGGTAAATCTACTTTATTGCGTACCTTTAACCGTATGTATGACTTATATCCTGGTATGCGTGCTGAAGGTTTGATTAATCTTGATGGTAAAAATATTTTAGATAAGCATATTGATGTTAACTTACTGCGTGCGCGTGTAGGTATGGTGTTCCAGAAGCCAACACCATTCCCAATGTCTATCTATGACAACGTTGCTTTTGGCGTACGTCTATACGAAAAGCTAAGCAAAGCTGAACTTGATGAACGCGTAGAATGGGCCCTTAAAAAATCAGCCCTATGGCCAGAGGTGAAAGACAAACTTAAAGCATCAGGCTTGTCGCTTTCAGGTGGTCAGCAGCAGCGTCTATGTATCGCTCGTGGTGTGGCCACTAAGCCAGAAGTATTGCTTCTTGATGAGCCAACGTCTGCGTTAGATCCTATTTCAACCGGTGCTATTGAAGATTTGATTGAAGATTTGAAACACGATTATACTATTGCCATTGTGACTCATAACATGCAACAGGCAGCTCGTGTTTCAGACTATACCGTGTATATGTATTTAGGCGATATGGTTGAGATGGGTGAAACCAATCAAGTCTTTACCAATCCTGCTCAAAAAGCGACCGAAGACTATATTACAGGTCGCTATGGCTAAACTTAATTTAGTCTAGACAGTCCTTAGAGTTATTAGATAGAGCCAGACGCCAATTTCTATTAGGTTTCTGGCTTTTATATTATAAGAGTAATGAGGGAATATTTTATGCCGCTTACTGAAAAGCACTCATCAAGAAGCTTTGATCACGACTTACAGGAATGTATTGATCTTTTCATGACTATGGGTCGAATGGCCGCAGAGCAGGTGACTTTGGCCACGCATGCCTTAGTTGATGGTAATGTTGAATTGGCCAAAAAGGTTATTGAGGAAGACACTCAGATTAACCAGATGGAAATCAAAGTTGATGAGTTAGTGGTATTATTAGTCGCTAAGCGTCAGCCCACAGCCAGTGATTTAAGACTGGTTATGGCACTAAGCAAAGGGGTGGTTGATCTGGAACGGGTTGGTGATGAGGCCAGTAAGATTGCCCGTATGGCTTGTAAGCTTAATAAGGAAGGAGTGTCACCCAGAGGCTACTCTGAAGTTCAGCACTTATCAAATCAGGTTCGGGTGATGTTATTAGAAGCCTTAGAGGCTTTCTTACGTATGGATCCTGAGCAAGCTTTTTCGGTACTGCAAAGTGATGAAATCGTCAATGAAGAATATCAGTCCGCCAGTCGCTCTTTGATGACCTATGTGATGGAAGACAGTCGTCATGTCTCCAAGGTTATCAATATTTTATGGGTGTTGAGAGCGTTAGAGCGAGTAGGTGATCATGCTCGAAATATTGCTGAATTAATTATTTACTGCACCAGTGGCAAGGACGTGCGTCATACCGATTTCTTGACTGTAGAGCAGGCAGTACAAGAAGCATCAAATATCATTGCTTCTCGTAATAACCCCTAATACCTTACATACAATAAACAGCCAAATAAGAAACTATTTTATTATTAAAAAAGGAGAGACCGCGGTCTCTCCTTTTTTATGGTGCTAATCTTTATGACTTTAAATTTGACCCTTTAATTATTTCTCAGACTCTGGTGTCCAACCCTGTGGACGCTCATAGTCTGCATTATCTAAGAATTTTTCACGCTGTTCAGTGATAAATTTCTTAGCTTCTGGATTAATCATGCTCAAGTGGTTTTCATTAATAAGCATAGTTTGTAATTCTAACCACTCATCCCACGCTTTTTTCGAAACAGTATTTTGAATCTCTTCGCCTTTTTTGTTAGGGAATGGTGGGTTTGGCATTTTGGGCAAATCTTGCTTATATTTACGGCAAAATACCATATTCGCTTTTGGATCAAAAGTAGCTGTCATTGTCCTATCCTATGTTAATGATGAAAGTATGTTTTAAAGATAAAGGTATGCTTTAAGACCGAATTCTAAACGGTGTCAACGCTTCGCTTATTTGACGTCGATATTGTACTGTGCCAAACGCTCTCGACCACGGGCCACAGCTTGTAATACTTGATTTGGCGCCGTACCACCCAAATGGTCACGCGCTGCCAATGAACCTTCAAGCGTTAAATAGTCAAACACGTCTTCACCGATAGCATCACTAAACTGTTGTAACTGCTCAAGTTTTAGTTCGCTTAAGTCAACGCCTTCTTTAATGCCGAGCGCGACAGCGTTGCCTACCACTTCATGAGCATCACGGAAAGGAACACCGCGGCGTACCAGATAATCGGCCAAATCAGTCGCAGTGGCATAACCTTTCATGGTGGCGGCACGCATATTTTCTTTATTGGGTATGATGTTGGGCAGCATGTCACCAAAAGCAAGCAAAGAACCCGTTAGGGTGTCCACACAATCAAATAAAGGCTCTTTATCTTCTTGGTTGTCTTTGTTATAAGCCAACGGTTGGTTTTTCATTAAAGTCAGTAGAGTAATCAGTTGACCGAAGACACGGGCGGCTTTACCGCGAACCAATTCAGGCACGTCTGGGTTTTTCTTCTGTGGCATGATAGAGGAGCCAGTACAGAAGCGATCAGGAATTTGCACGAAGCCAAACTGGGCAGACATCCATAAGATAATTTCTTCACTCATACGCGATAAGTGCATCATTAAAATAGAAGCTGCTGAGGTGAATTCAATGGCAAAGTCACGGTCAGAGACGGCATCTAGTGAGTTTTGACAAATACCTTCGAAACCCAAAAGCTCAGCAGTAATGGTGCGGTCAATTGGGAAAGTAGTCCCAGCAAGCGCAGCACTGCCTAAAGGCATCTGATTGATACGACGACGGGCATCAATTAAGCGCTCAGTATCACGATTTAGCATTTCAAACCAAGCCATGACGTGATGACCAAAGCTGACCGGCTGTGCGGTTTGTAAGTGAGTAAAGCCTGGCATAATAGTATCAGTATGCTGTTCGGCTAGGTTCAATAAGCCTGATTGCAACTTCACCAATAGCTCGACAATATTATCCACCTCTTCACGTAACCATAAGCGGATGTCGGTGGCTACTTGATCATTACGGCTACGGCCAGTGTGGAGTTTTTTACCGACAGTACCAATAATATCAGTTAGACGAGATTCGACATTCATGTGGACGTCTTCTAAAGCGATAGACCAGTTAAACTCGCCAGCGTCAATTTCTTGCTGTACTTTATGTAGACCTTCAATAATAGTGTCCACTTCTTCGGACGTAAGAATACCGCAGCGCCCGAGCATAGTGGCATGAGCAACTGAGCCTTGAATATCATGTTTGGCAAAGCGTTGGTCAAATCCGACAGAGGCGGTAAACGCAGCCACAAAGCTGTCGGTGGCTTCACTAAAGCGGCCACCCCACATTTGTTGACCTTGGCCACTAGTAACATTAGGTTTATTTTCTTGTGTATCAGAAGTCTTGTTTGAGTTGTTGGCAGTCATATCAGTCCAAATCCAGTAAAATGCACAGAGTTTGCAGTATAGCAAAGGACAAGGTCGCCTTGCTAGTTAACCGGTTCAGTTAAATTAGGCAACGTTCCAACATAACATCACTGAAATAGACGGCCATTTATGGTTAAATAAGCAAGGTAATAGTGAGACTTGTCCTAAGCACCAATCAGGTCTTACCCCTTAATTTTACTTTCTATTATATTTACTAAACCTATTAAAAGATAACTATGACCACATCAGCCCACACCACCCCTTTAAAAACTTTAAATATTGCCACTCGAAAAAGCCCTTTGGCCATGTGGCAAGCAGAGTACATCAAATCACGTCTAGAATCTTTGTACCCAGAGTTGGAAGTCAACCTAGTAACGATGGTGACCCAAGGTGACAAAATCCTTGATACGCCTTTGGCTAAAATTGGCGGTAAAGGACTGTTTGTTAAAGAGTTAGAACAGGCCTTATATGATAGGCGTGCCGATATTGCAGTACATTCCTTAAAAGATGTGCCTATGCAATTACCTGAAGGTTTGATACTAGGTACGTATTGTAAGCGCGAAACGCCTACCGATGCCTTTGTCTCTAATACTTATGACAAACTAGAAGACTTACCCGAAGGTGCGGTAGTAGGTACTGCCAGTTTACGCCGTCAGTGTCAGATAAAAGCTTTCCGTCCAGACTTACAAATTAAGTCTCTACGCGGTAATGTGCAAACCCGCTTAAGCAAATTAGATGCTGGCGAGTATGATGCGATTATTCTAGCGACCAGTGGTCTCAAACGAGTAGAGTTAAGTGAGCGTATCAAACAAGAGATTGATATCGACATCAGTTTGCCGGCGGTAGGTCAAGGTGCTTTGGCCATTGAGTGTCGCAGTGACGATGAGGCAGTATTAGAGTTGTTGAGACCCCTTAACGATGGCCAAGCACGTATTCGTCTAAAAGCTGAACGTGCCTTAAATCGAAGACTTGAGGGCGGTTGCCAAGTGCCTATTGCTGCCTATGCCGTGATTGAGAAAGACTTAGAACCGTCTGATCAACAAACTTTCCAAAAGACATTATGGTTGCGTGGGCGTGCTGGCTCTGAAGATGGAACAACATTGCTTAAAGCCGAAAAACGTATTGAACTAAGCGGTGATCAAGCGGCTCGTGAAGCGCAAGCAGAGCAACTGGGTATCGAAGTGGCTGATGAACTATTGTCATTAGGGGCAGATAGTATCTTAGCTGCTATCTACTCGGATAAGAAAGACCAATAGCTGTTAGATTTGATGTAAACCTACCTTGACTCGAAGTGTTGTCATGATTTTTATCAATACCCGTCCCACCAGTCGTGCCCAGCCGCTAAGCTTAGCGATGCAGAATAGGGGAATGACTGTGTTAGAGATGCCGTTATTAGAGTTAGCCCCTGTCGATATTAGTGAGCGTGAATTGCAATATCAGAAAGACTTCTATCAGCAGCCAGAGCGATATCAAGCTTTGGTTGTGGTAAGTCCAACAGCGGCACGTATGGGATTGGCAGCTTGCCCGCAAGGTTTTATCCCAAAGTGTGCTGTTATTGCCGTTGGTCACGCAACGGCTGAAGTCCTACGCGCTGCAGGCTGGCAAGTGCAGTGTCCTGATGAGTATAGCAATGAGGGAATGATAAAGATGCCTTCATTAAATACGTTAAGCACAGGTCACTATATTTTGGTCTGGCGTGGCCGTGGCGGTCGACGGGTCTTGGTTAATTTTCTACAGGAAAACGGGGTAACGGTAGATGCCATTGCTTGGTATCAGCGCCGTTGTCCAATTGATGCACTTGATAAGTTTACAAAGCTACAGCAGCAACTGGCAACTTTATCTGCTCAATCTGAACCCACTGCGCCTATTGCACCTATTACTTTGATAAGTAGTGGCGAAGCATTTACCAATTGGAGAATGCTGTTTGCAGAATGGCAGGCCGATAGAATGACCTCTACAGACGCCGCTCAGCTCAGCGACTTTGATTATTTAACGTTTGGAAAACGGCTGACAGATACGTTGCAAGATTTGCAGTTAAACTGTATGCGTATTGAGCATCTTGATGATGATGAAGTTTGGCAAGGTATTCAGCGACTGATTAACAAATAATCGGCCTTAGTAAATAAACCTAATAAATAAAGCTGAAGTCAAACGAGACTAAGGCTAAGATTCCTAAAACAATAACTAAAAGCTATTTAACAACTGCTGTGGAGATGATTTAGTTCAATGACTAATCCTACTTTAGATTCAAATTCAAATCTACCTGCTGACTTCAAAAAACCTGAAGCTTTGACAGAGTTTGCCAGTATTTATGTTCAGCCTGTTATCTGGAATGACATGGATGCCTTTAATCATGTTAATAATGTGGTGTATTACCGCTATGCGGAGTCAGCGCGTATTAGCTATTTACAAGAAATAGGCGCGTTCTCAGATGAAGTGACCACGGTTCTAGCCCAATCTAGCTGCTCTTATTTGAAGCCAGTGGTTTATCCTGATACTTTGTTGGTCGGGGTACGCACTAAGAAGCTTGGCAATACCAGTATCGTGATGGAATATTGCTACTATAGCCAAGCACAACAGACCGTCGTTGCTACTGGAGATTCGGTATTGGTTCGATTGAACAAGGATGCCAGTGCGAAAGTAGCTTGGACTGAGGCAGAGCGTGACACTATCTTGGCCTTTGAAAAAACGGCCAATTATACTCCGGAATTTTGATGTTCTCATTTTTCAATCGCAAAACCACAGCGCAGTTAGTCCCTGCGCTATCCAATCTCGATACGGTTTTGTATCCCTTACAGTGGCAACAACAGTCTTTTAATTCTGCGCAGCAAATTTTAATTCACCTCATTGAAAATTTCGCTGTTACTGAAAAAGTTCCTGACAGTACCTTCTATATTGCAGCTAATTTAATAAGTTATCAAAAGCAATTTAGCCAGCTGTTATTAGAGCAGCCGGTATATCAAGACTGGATAAATTTCACTGTTTTTGGTCGTTACATCCAGCGGAGCTTTAGTGCCTTTTATCAACAAACCGAAGATGTGTTCAATGCAGACATGCCAGAAATACTAAAACATGAGTTGATGAGACACACGCAGCGATTGCCCAAAGGTCAAGTATTGATGACTGGAGGTAAGCTACCTGTGTCGGTACGCAGCGAGAAGTTACTTACTACAACGCTAAACCCATTTAAAGCTATTGAACAGGCGCTAAAGTATAGTGATTCATCTAAAACCAAAGGTGGGGTGACGCCCATAAATGCCACGCCACTTATATTTAATCTAATAACGGTGGGCTCAGATAGCGTGAAAGCATTTGCAGTTAAGCATAATAAGCATACCTCTGATGCGGTACGCAATGAAGTGATGATATTAGATTTTAGCCAACTTACGCTGACCAAAGAAGACACCCATAACAATAATGCCCAACCAGAGCTGTCATCTCTGATTAGGCATTACACGATAGGCTAACCGCAAATAACAAATAAATAGATTTAAAGCGGATGGTATAACTTTAGACCTTCTACAGTTAAGAGAGGCTTATTTTGTGCCAAAGATTTTATCACCTGCATCGCCTAGGCCAGGGATGATGTAGCCATCTTCATTTAAATGACTGTCTAAAGACGCGGTATAA
>Ga0098070_100272_pt1 | contig 15968 bp, 20 predicted proteins | sample 28_taG_FD_75063 | JGI IMG/M metagenome (GOLD analysis project Ga0098070, IMG submission 75063) | Marine viral communities from Cariaco Basin, Caribbean Sea - 28_WHOI_OMZ | ecosystem: Environmental > Aquatic > Marine > Oceanic | place: Caribbean Sea: Cariaco Basin | collected 2014-11-12
GAACGCCGACCGGCTCAGGTTCACCAGCTTGCATTGCCGGCTGATGCTCAGTTCGGGATGGTCGCGCTGGACCATCGACCGTTTCTTTGCCGGGCTCACCTCTTGAGCCCTTCCGACAAAAAATCGTTCTCCACCGCCAGCCTCCCGATCTTGGCGTGAAGCTCCTTGACTTCGGCTTCGGTCGGGCCGCTTTGCTTGCCGCCCGAGAATACGTCCGCCATGCCCTCGATGGCCTGCCGCTTCCACGTGCTGACCTGGTTAGGGTGCAGCTGATGCTTCGCCGCGATCTCCTGCACGGTCTTGTCGCCACGCAGCGCTTCCAACGCCACCTTGGCTTTAAACTGGTCTGTAAAGTTCCGGCGCTTCGCCATTCTCGTATCCCTTCAAAGGTTTGGGATACACCTTAGCCGACTGTCCGGATTCCTGGGACCACTTCAGTGGCGCATGGGTCGACAAGTTTGTGTCGCAAAGCAGTGTTTGAGCTACTCCCCATCTCTTGGACAGGATCTGGCGTAATTTAAGCTACTCGTTGCACCTGCTGATCGGGTTGGTTGATATCATTTCTCTGCCAGTAGACCAGCGCCGGAGGCTGGCCGCCCAGGGCTGAATGCGGGCGCTGGTGGTTGTAGAAGGTCATCCATTTCCGGATGGCCTCTTTCGTCTCCGATCCGGTCTCCCAAGCATGCAGGTAGACGCATTCGTATTTCAGGGTGCGCCACAACCTCTCGATGAAGATGTTGTCGAGGAACCGGCCTTTCCCATCCATCGATATCCTCACCCCTGATCGGCGGAGCCGATCCGTCCAGGCAAAGGACGTGAACTGGGATCCTTGATCGGTATTCATGATCTCGGGCGGGCCGAAGTTGTGGATGGCCTCGTTCAACGCGTCGACGCAGAACTGGGCTTCCAACGTGTTCGAGATCCGCCAGGACAGAACCTTGCGGTTGTGCCAGTCCATGATCGCCACGAGGTAGAGGAACCCGCGTCTCATAGGCAGATAGGTGATATCCGAGCACCAGACCTGGTTTGGGCGTTCTACCCGCAGCCCTCTGAGCAGGTAGGGATAGGTCTTGTGCCCCTTCGCCGGCCTGCTTGTGTTGGGTTTCTGATAGATCGGCATCAACCCTGTCACTTAGCACTTAAAGATGATAATCTGATCTTCCTTATTTCAATGACTTAGCTTTGCCCCTAAATGTGAGAATTGGCACTTAAATTAATAATGGAGACTGGACTTTAGCCCTTAATTCGATAATTGTGGCTCCGATTTTGTCGGGTTCTCATTGTGACCGAACCACTTCTATACGAGATAGACGACGCCGTGTGGGCAGAAGCCTGTCGCCGTGCGGCTGCGATCCGCAGATTCCTGGAATCCAGTTCCGGTGAGTCAACAGTGGCCGCTATTGCCGATCTTGCCTCCGAACTGCAGGTCAGCCAAGCGACGACCTACCGTTTGCTGAGGCGGTTTCGGGCGGACGGAACTGTCATGTCGCTCGTTGAGACCAAGCGCGGACGCCCGACGGGCCATCGCGCTTTGGATGCTCGGCGCGAGGAGATCATCGAGAAGGCAATCCGCACGTACTATCTGAAACCGACCCGGCCACCGGTCTCGCAGCTGGTGCGGGACATTGAAACGGATTGCGCTTCGGCAGGATTGAAGTCGCCGCATCGCCGAACGATCGAGCGGCGGCTGGGCGACCTGGACCTGCGCCACCGGGCGCAGCGTCGGGGCGAAACGCGGACCGTAAAAGCAACGACGGCGGTCCCGGGAACACTGAGCACCTCCCGACCCCTCGAGATTGTTCAGATCGATCACACGAAGGCCGACATCTTTGTCGTCGATGAGGAAACCCGCGAACCAATCGGACGACCGTGGCTGACCCTGGCCATGGATGTCTTTAGCCGTATGGTGACGGGCTTCTACTTGACCATGGATGCGCCATCCCGGCTTTCGACGAGCCTATGCCTGCTGCATTCGGTCTATGACAAGACGGCCTGGCTCAAAGCGCGCGAGATCGAAGAGCCCTGGCCCGTGGCCGGCCTTCCCGACCGGGTGCATGTGGACAATGGCGCGGATTTCCGGAGTCGCGCGTTCAAACGTGGCTGCGAGAATGCAGGCATTGCGATCGACTGGCGACCGCCGGGTACGCCGCGCTTCGGCGGACATATCGAGCGTTTGATCGGCACCCAGATGGGACGGCTGCACCTGTTGCCCGGTACGACCTTCAGCAACGCTCAGGACCTCGCGGAGTATGATTCAAGAAAACATGCGGCGCTGACCCTGCGCGAGTTGGAGCGCTATATCGCCCTCGACATTGTCGGGTCCTATCATCAATCCATCCACAGCTCGCTGAGCCGCCCTCCCCTCGCCGTCTGGTGGGACCATGAAGGCGAGATCCCTCTGCGGCTGCCTGAGGATCGATTGCAGTTCTGGGTCTCTTTCCTGCCGGAGCAGGAACGGACCTTGCGTCCAACCGGCATTCACCTGTTCGATCTGCGCTACTGGTCAGCCGCACTCAGCGCCGATGTCGGCCGGACTGAGCGGCGGCTTCTCGTGAAGTATGATCCGCGTGATATGTCGCGTGTGTTCGTGCGGCGGCCCTCAGGCAACTTCGTCGAAGCCCGCTACGCGGACCTGACCCTGGCACCCATTTCCCTGCACGAGGCTTTGACGGCGCGTCGCACCCTGCGTGAGAAAGGGCGGCGTGAAGTCGATAGCCGCGCGGTTGTGAGGACCGCACTCGAACAGCGGAAGTTGGTTGATGAGGCCGTAAACAGAACCGCTGCCGTGCGGCGCGGCAAAGCTCAGCCGAGGCGTGCCGACGACCTCCGGGATACGGGCACGCTCCGTGGTGTCGACTCCAGCAAACCGGTGCCTTTTGTTGAGGACACCGAATGAGCTGGAGCCATAATGACGAACGATCACCCTCATCTTACCGCCGACGCGGCAGCCCTGCTGTCTGAACCCCAGGCGGGACGCATTCGCGCCATCAGGTCCCGCCGTTGGGTTCTCTACCCTCGCGCAAAGCAAGCCCTCGATCGCCTCGAGGCGCTCCTTGATCATCCGAGAGGTTCCCGCATGCCGTCTGTCGCGATCTATGGCGACAGCGGGATGGGCAAGACCATGATCATGCAACGCTTCCGCGATCAGCATCCGCCACATCTTGATCGCCGTACCGGGATTCTGAAGACACCGGTCCTGGCCATGGAAATGGTTAGCCGCCCCGGCGAGCGGCGCTTCTATGGTGAACTGCTTTCCCTCCTCGGCGCACCCCAGGCACCGCGGGCCGATATTGCTCAGATGGAACAGGCGACGCTGCGGATTATGAAGGCAATCGGCACCCAGGTTCTGGTCATCGACGAGGTCCACAACATCCTCGCCGGGACCTATCGAGAGCAACGTATCGTGCTCAACATGCTGCGCTTTCTCAGCAATCGGCTCCAAATCTCACTGGTCTGCTTCGGCGTGAACGACGCCCGGGAAGCCATCGGCGGTGACGTTCAACTTGCGCGACGCTTCGAGCAACTCACCCTGAACCGTTGGGCCGCCAACGAAGACTTCGAGACGCTGATCGCGTCGATCCTGCGCAATACGCCATTGCGGCGACCCTCTGTGCTGACGCCGAAATCCCTGCGGCGCATTCTGCAGATTACGGACGGTATCACGGCGAACATCTTCCAGATGCTGGGCAGTCTTGCGATCGAGGCTATCGAGAGCGGGACCGAACACATCACCGACGGCGCCGTCGAGGCTTGGGTGCCTGCATTTGATGCCGAAGCGGTCTTCGCATGACGGGACCCCTGCCCGTCACCTTGCCACCTCTGCGCGGCGAAGTCCTGTCATCCTGGATCAGTCGCCACGCGGACTTCTATGGCGTCACGCCGTTGACCATGTTGCGCCATGGATTGCCGGATGCGACATCCCTTGAGGCAATCGATTTTTCCCTGACCAACGCCCAAGCGAACCGGATTGCGGGGATGTTCGGTGTCAGCCCGCAACTTGTACGCAGCCTGAGCTTCGCGGGTGCCCCCAAAGCGGCTCACCGGTTCATCGCCAAGAGTCCAATGCAGCGTTGCGGGCGGTGCACTCAAACCGATGTCAGCCCTCCGCCAATTCTTAGAAGCGAATTGCAGGGGTGGCGGATCACTTGCTCGCACTGTGGGGAACCCTACCAGGACAAGACCACCAGTGACGGCGAACGGACGCTTGAGCCATATCGCGCGGCAGCACGTCGCGGTGAGACCTTGTTGAACAACCACGCAGAGCGCCGCGTGGAAACATGGCTGCCACCTCTGGAGATCGCGCGGCTTCTGCTCATGCGCCGCATCCCCTGGCCGCCCCCGCGTGACGGCGATCTCTGGCGCTACCGGCTCCTCGGCGCCATCGTCCCCGATTTCGATGCCATACTGGCCAGGGAGACTTCGTTTCCACATTCGCCAAAACACCCCATCCTGCCACTCTGCATCCGACCCGCGCTCCTGGCAGGCGTGGCGATCATTGACCGCGCAGGGCCACCGATGCTGAAGATGCTGCACGGGCACATGATGGGCGAGAACAGAAAGCGCTTTGTCATGGCGACAGACCATTTGGTAAGCCCGGCGATCGAGTGGGGACCACCCCAGCAGTTCCAACTGATATGAAACCCGGGCCAGATGATTCTCAGCTTAAAGTGCCAAAAATCTTCAAATCGACCGCATTCTCACATTTAAGTGCTAAGTGACAAGAGCGCGTATTTCCAGGACACCCATGCCAAGATCGGGCTGCTGCCGGGCTGGGGCCTGTCGCAGCGCCTACCGCGGGTCGTCGGGCCGTCGACGGCGAAGGAAATCTCCCTCACCGCCCGCCGCGTGCCTGCGACAGAGGCTGCTTCGCTTGGTTTTGTCACGCGGGTCGTGCCGGATGACGCGCTGGCCAGTGCCGCGCGCGAGGTGGCCGAGGGGATCGCGCAATGGGACCCGGCCCACATCGCACGGATCAAGGCGCTGATGGACGACGGCTATGCCCTGCCGCTGAGCGACGCGCTGGTGCTGGAAGTTGAGCGCGCCGCCGACCTTAACCGACAGGTCAAGATCGGCGGTCCAGGTCCGGCGTGACGGCAATCGCGCCCCGAATCAGCTGACGAATTCGGGGCCGACGTTCGACGTGGCCATACCGGTGCGGTCGGTCCGCCTGCCGTTGAGTGGGTCGAACAGGTGAAGCGCCTCTGCTGGCCAGTCGAGCCACGCCAGCATGTCTTCGCGCAGGGTGGTCGACTTGGGCAAGGTGGCGGCCACGGAGTCGCCCGACGGCATCCGGCAATGGGCCAGCCGCGCGGCGCCGAAATCCTCGATCAGCTCGATCCGGACTTGGACCTTGCCGGTGGCGGGCGAGAGGGAGACATCTTCGGACCGCAGCCCAAGGATCGTGTCGCCGGAGGCCCGGACGCCCGGCAGGTCGATCCTATGATCCTCCGCGCCGGTCAGATGACCAACACCATCGGCGATCCGGACGGGAAACAGCGACATCGCGGGCGAGCCAATGAAGCTGGCGGCGAAGGTCGTAGCGGGGTGGGCGTAGACCTCGGCCGGGGAGCCGATCTGTTCGATCCGGCCGCCGTTCATGACGATCAGCAGATCGGCCATGGTCATCGCCTCGACCTGATCATGGGTGACGAAGACCGAGGTTGCACCAAGCTGACGGTGCAGGCGCTTGATCTCAAGCCGCATCTGTACCCGCAGCTTGGCATCGAGGTTCGAGAGCGGTTCGTCAAACAGAAACACATCCGGCTTGCGCACGATGGCCCGGCCCATGGCGACACGTTGCCGCTGCCCGCCGGAGAGCTGCGCGGGACGGCGGTCCAGAAGCTCGGAGAGGCCGAGGATGCGGGCGGCTTCCTCGATCCGGGTCTGACGCTCGGGCTTGGGCAGGCGGGCGATCTTGAGCGGATAGGCGAGGTTCTCGGCCACGGTCATATGAGGATAGAGCGCGTAGTTCTGAAAGACCATGGCGCAACCCCGGTCCGAGGGTTCGATATCGTTCATCAAGTGATCGCCGATCCGCAGCTCTCCGCCGGTGATCTGCTCCAGCCCCGCGATCATGCGCAGCAGGGTGGACTTGCCGCAGCCCGACGGGCCGACGATAGCGGCGAAACAGCCATCCGGGATCTCGGCGTTCAGGCCATGAACCACCTGTTTGCCGTCATAGGATTTGCGGATGTCGCGGATGCTGACACCGGTCATGCGGTTGCCTCCATGTCGATGATACGGGCGCAAAGGGCGTCGACCGTCGCAGGCGTCAGGCCGATCCGGTCGAGATAGGGGTGGATGCCGCCGTAGGTCGCGTCCAGATGGGCCAGCAGATGCAGCATCGACTGCGGGTCGCTGCCCAGCACGGCGGCGGCAATGGCCGGGTCGGTGCCTTGTTCCAGAACATGTGCCTGAAGGCCGTCGATGATCGGCTCCAGCAACTCGCGCGTCATGGCATAGTCGGTGGCGATGGTCTCGGCATCCACCCCGCCAAGCGCGAGCAGCAGCGCGGCGATCAGCCCGGTGCGGTCCTTGCCGGCGGTGCAGTGGAACATGACCGCGCCATCGGGGGCCTCGGCAATCGCGGTCAGGGTCCGGGCGATGGCGTCGTGCCGCTTGTCGAGCGCCTGGGTGTAGAGCGTGCGCAGCACCTGATCTTCGGGAATGTCGTGGGGGATCCGCAGGCTCTCGAACAGCGGAATCTGAAGGTAGATCACCGCCGGATGGTCAGCAAAGGGGTTGGGGAAGCGTGCGTGTTCCGCCGCGTGCCGCAGGTCGATTACCGTAGTGAGCCCCATGGCGTGCAGCTGGTCCATCGCGGGGCCGTCCAGCCGGTGCAGGCTGTCGGCGCGCAGGATGCTGCGCCAGCGGGTGCTGCCCTGCGTGCCCGGATATCCGCCGAGGTCACGGATGTTATAGGCCCCCGGCACGGAAAGAATTCGGTCGAATTTCATCAGCGCAACCCCGATTTCATAAAGGATTGAATGACCTGCCTTTGCAGGACCACGTAAAAGATCAGGATCGGCAGGCTGGCCATGGTCGAGGCGGCCATCAGCGGACCCCATTGCGTCCCTTCCTGCGTGATGAACATCTGGATGCCGATCTGGACGACCGAATTTTCGGCCGTGCGGGTCAGCAGCAGCGGCCAGAAATATTCGTTCCAGGTCGAGATGAAGATCAGGATCGCAAGCGAGGCGATCATCCCGCGGAGGTTCGGCACGATGATCCCCCACAGAACCCGCCAATGTCCAGCCCCGTCCATGCGCGCGGCCTCGAGCACCTCTTTCGGGAAGGCGCGGATCGACTGGGTCAGCAGCATGATCGCCAGCGCATGGGCGAAATGTGGCAGGACCAGCGCCGTGACCGTGTCCAGAAGGCCAAGCCGGGCGACCAGCAGGTAGTTCGGGATCATCACGACCTGCAACGGGACCAGCCATGTCAGCGCGACCAGCCCGAAGACCACCCAGTCCAGCCGGAACCGGAAGCGTGCGAAGGCATAGGCCGCGAGCACCCCGGTCAGAAGCTGGATCACCGTGACGGAGGCGGAGACGACAACCGTGTTCCACAGCATCGCGCCCATGGGGATCGACTGAAGGGCCTGGGCGTAGTTTTCCAGCGACGGGGCCGTCGGCCAGAGCGTGCCTTCGAAGATGCGGTTGGCGGGCCTCAGGGAGCTGACGATCATCCAGTAGACCGGGAAGACGCAGATGAGCGACAGAAGGATCATGGCCGCATGGCCCGGCAGCATCCGGGTCGCGCCCGCGCGGCGGACAGCCCGGCGGCGCGGGACGGCGAAGGTCGCGGTTTCAGCTGTCATGGAAAGAATAGCGCTCCATCAGACGCAGCAGGAGGAAGGCGAGGGCGCCGAAGCCGAGGAAGAGGATCATCGCGGCGGCGGAACTCCACCCGACGGAGAGGGAGGAAAACCCGAACTCCCACAGCAGGTAGTAGATGTTCGTTGTCGCGCCGAGCGGGCCGCCTTCGGTCAGGACGTGGATATAGGAAAAGCTCCACTGTGCGCCCAGAAGGATTGTCATCATCACGAGGAAGAGGATGGTCGAACTGAGCAGCGGCAGGCGGATGTCGCGGATGATCTGCCAGCGGGTCGCGCCGTCCATCCGCGCGGCCTCGACCAGCGAGGGGTCGATATTGGCATTGGCGGCCGACAGGATAAGGGTCGCGAAGCCGACGAGCTTCCACCCGGTGATGAAGATGATCGTCCAGATGGCGATATCGGGGTCGTTCAGGAACTGGACGGGTTCGAAGCCAAGCGCCGTGATCCCGACATTCACCAGCCCGTGCCCGGGGTCGAGCAGCCAGCGGAAGACAGATGCGGCGACCACGGGGGCGATGATCATCGGCAGGAAGATCAGCGCGCGATAGATGTTGCGGGCGCGGGGCGGCAGATCTTCGGTCCAGATGGCGATGGCCAGCGGCACGAGCACCGAAAAGGGCAGCATCCCCAGCATGTAGATCGCGGTATTGCCAAGCGCCTGCCAGAGCTTGGGCAGGGCGAGGATGTTTTCGTAGTTCTTCCAGCCCACGAAAGTCTTGGGTGCGAAAGGGAGCATGTTCCAGTCGTAGAAGCTGAGCCATGCCGCCTGCACAAGCGGCGCGTAGATCCAGATGACGAAGGTGGCAATCGCCGGGAAGAGGAAGAACCAGGGCAACGAAAGGCGCCCGATCTTCAGGGATCGGCGCGGCTGTGCGCGGGCAGGGGTGTGGATATCGGCGACGGTCATTTCGGCTCCTCGAAGGAACGGGGGCGGATCGGGCCGACCCGGGGGCCGACCCGAAGTTCAGGTCAGCTTCCGGGCATCATGGCCTGGGCTCGGGCTTGCGCGCCTTGCATGATCTCGGCCACGTCGCCGTCGCCAAAGACGGCTTGCTCGGCGGCCTCCATCAGCGTTGCGGCGACTTGGCGATAGCTGGTGCCGGGGTACGACCGCCACGGCTCCATCCGCTCAAGCTGGGCGAGGTTCGGGCGGACCAGCGGGTTCGCATCGACCCAGTCCTTCAGATACTCCGGATCGTCGACGATGGCGGTCCGCAGCGGCAGGTAGCCAATCTTGGAGGTGATGATCGTGTAGCCCCGTTCGGAGGTGAGGAACTTCATCAGCTCCCACGCCGCGCGCTGCTTGACCGGGTCCTGAGAGAACATGACCAGCCCGCTGCCGGAATTGGTCGGCGACGCGGGACGCTCGCCAAAGCCCGGCATCTGCGCGGCGCGCAGTTCATAGTTGCCTTCGGCCTGGCTCAGCAGGTGGTTCTGCAGGCCAGATGAGTCGATGTACATCGCAAGCTTGCCCGCCGCCATGCTTTCCAGCGCCTCCCCGCGAGAGATATTGCCGTAGACGCCCGCATCCTTGAGACCGCGCAGCATGGCGACTGCCTCGATGGTCTCGGGCCGGTCAAAGGTGACGGCCGTGCCCGCATCGTTTATCACGCTGCCGCCGTTGGACAGGATGACGGATTGCAGCAGCCAGTCGTACGGGCCGACCTGCACGCCGATGATGCCGCCGGCAAATCCGTTGGCCTCGGTCTTGTCCTGAATGGTCAGGGCGTAGTCCTTGACCTCTTCCCATGTCTTGGGTGGCTGGTCGGGGTCCAGCCCGGCCTCACGAAAGAGGTCGGCGTTGTAGAATACCATCGGGGTGGAGAAGGTATAAGCCAGTGCATAGGTCTTGTCGCCGACCTTGCCGAGGTCGAGGCCCGAGGGGACCATGCCCTCCACATGCGCATCCCAGTCGGCCTGTGGCACGGCCTGATCAATCGGCACGGCGCCCAGCTGCTGCCCGGCGTAGGCGAGGTCCGAGAAGATCACCTGCGCGACATCCGGTGGACGGCGGGCGGCGATATCGGTCTGGACGCGGGTGCCCATGTCATTGACGTTCACGCCGACGCCCTCGACCTTGATCATCGGGTTCGCGGCCATGAATTCTTCGATCAGCTGAACGGTCGCGTCGTGACCCGCCCCGGCGGTGGCGAGGTTGTAGTTGTAGAAACTGATCTCGACCGGTTCGATGATCTCGTCGGCCATTTGCGCCCAGACGGGGCCGGTGGCCATGGTGGCAATACCAAGCGCAAGCAGCGCGCGGCGGGATAGGGGGAAGGTCATGGTGTCTCCTGTCGGTTTGTTTGGGTGTGGTCGCGGGCCTGAGGATCAGCCCACGACCTCGGCGGCGGGTTCGGACATCAGGCGGGCGGCGTCTTCATGGCTCATCGCCATTACGGTGCGGCCTTCGGAGGGCTGGGGCAGGAAGTTCACGGTCAGCCCGCTGTCGCGCAGGGTGCAGACCGAGAATCCGGTGCCGTCGGTGGCTTCGATCGCCATGTCGCTGAAGGGCTGCATCCGGGAGTGGTGGCCGTTGCCGACAAAGACCGGGACGCCGTTCCAGATCGACACGCGGTCCTGATGGATATGGCCGCAGAAGAGGCCCAACAGGGGCCGTCCGCTCAGGACCTTGCGGAGCTTTTCGGTATCTTCGGCAGCGAGGCATGCAAAGGCCGGTTCGTCTGCACCCATCATCGGCGGGTGATGCAGGACGACCACCTTTGGCAGGTCCGCGTGACGGTCGAGCGCGGCGGCCAGCCATTCAAGCTGCGCGTCCTCAAGCGTGCCGTGGATCTGATCCGGGGTCGAGCTGTCGAGAACGATGACATGGACCCCCGCGATGACCGCCTCATGATCGTAAGGCGCGTCCAGATCGGCGCTTTCGCCCAGCATCTCGCGCCGGAAATCGGGGCGGCTGTCGTGGTTGCCAAGGGCAAAGAGGGTCGGAATATCGACGTCGTCCCAGATCGCCCGCAGGCGCTGATAGGCGACCGGGTCTTCGTTGTTGGTCAGGTCGCCGCTGACGATGATGAACTCGGGCCGGTCGGGCAGGGCGTCGATCCGGGCAAGCGCGTCCCGCAGGATCGCGGCCGTGTCGGAATAGAGGTGCGGTTCGTCAACATCTGGGTTCGACATGTGCAGGTCGGTGAGGTGAACGAAGGTCTTTGGCATCGCGGGTCTCCTTGGGCATGCCTTTCCTGATCGCGGCCGGTGGCCGCGGCGGGATGGCTGGGTCTGGCTGTTGTCCGGTGAGGCCGGAAAGGTCCGGGACTCACCGCTTGAGTTCGGGTTTTCCATCGACTAGCGTGACTATGTGACAACTGAATGAAGGTTCATTCATGAATTTGGTCAGGGCAGAAAAACCGCGCGGCGACGACAAACGGGCGCGCATTATCAAGGCAGCGGGAGAGCAGTTCGTCCTGTCCGGCCTGCAGGGTCCGATGTCGGAGATCGCCGAACGGGCGCACGTGGCGATCGGATCTCTGTACCTGTATTTCAAGTCGAAAGAAGAGTTGATCAAGGCCGTCTATGCCGATCTGGCCGCCGAGATGACGGCGTTTCTGGTCCGCGAACCCGCCCCGGACGAGCCTCATGAAGAGCGGGTGAAGCGTTACATACGGGACTACCTCGATTTCATCGCGATGGATCCGGATCGGGCGAGCCTGTTCGGTTACTGAAGTGGTCCTATCATTTCGGACAGGTTTGCAGCGTTTCTAAGGTGTATCGGGTTTAGGTTTCATGCTGCTTTTTGCTTTTCCAAGCCTGCCCAATATGCGTCGTCTGGCGTCCGCCGATCAAGCCCGGAATGGGGCCGCTTGGTGTTGTAGAAGGCCATCCAGTCCTTAACGACGCGCCGCGCCTGGAAGCCGTCGGTGATTTCCTCAAGGTAGATGGCCTCTTGTTTCAGGCTTCGCCAGAGGCGCTCGATGAAGATGTTGTCGAGGTAACGGCCGCGCCCATCCATCGAGATGCGCACGCCTGCCTCGGTCAACGTCGCGATCCAGGCTGATCCCGTGAACTGCGACCCTTGATCCGTATTCATGATCTCCGGTGGGCCGTGTTTCGCGATGGCCTCGTTCAGAGCCTCGACACAGAAGTCGGCATGCATCGTGTTCGACAGCCGCCAGCTGAGCACCTTGCGCGTGGCCCAATCCATGATGGCAAGCAGATACAGGAAGCCGTTCTTGACAGGCACGAAGGTGATATCCGCACACCAGACCTGGTTGGGTCGGTCGATCTGCATTTTCCTCAGCAGATACGGATAAACCGGGTGCTGCGGATGCCGCTGGCTGGTTCTGGGGCGCTTGTAGATTGCCTCCAGCCCCATCTTCGCCATCAGTCGGCGCACGCGATGGCGGCCCACGACGGTGCCTTCCCGGCGCAGATAGGCCGCGATCTGGCGTGACCCGAAGAACGGATACTTCGTGAACACGCGGTCAATCTCTTTCATCATCGCCAGCGTCTCGGCATCAACACCGACCGGCGTGTAGTAGAACGCCGACCGGCTCAGGTTCACCAGCTTGCATTGCCGGCTGATGCTCAGTTCGGGATGGTCGCGCTGGACCATCGACCGTTTCTTTGCCGGGCTCACCTGGCACATTCTAAACTGCGTTGCGACAGATGCTCTATCTTGCTGGAAAGCAAGGAGAACGAGATTGGCACACATCGAACTGAACCTGCGCGAAAGGCGCCAGATTGAAGATATGCTGAATGCCAAGGCACCAGTACGGAAAATCGCAGAGGCCATCGGCAGGCATCGCTCGACGGTCTACCGCGAAATCAAGCGAAACGCCTTCTCTGATGAAGAACTGCCGGAACTGAACGGGTATTACGGTATGGTCGCTCAGAAGGAGGCGTTGGCCAGGCGTGCGCGGCGGCGCAAGCTGCTGAGGCTCGAAGCTCTTCGGCAGGCCATTGTTGACCGGCTCAAGGCCGGGTGGTCACCAGAGCAGATCGCAGGCCGCCTCGGGTTCGAGGGCTTGGATGCCCGCATCAGTCACGAGACAATCTACGCTTGGGTCTATGGCCCCGAGGGCCGGGCCGATGACCTCGCGCGGCACCTTCCCAGCCGCCGCAAACAGAGAAAGCCACGCCATGCGCGCAGGCCTCGTGGACGGGTCTTCCCGCCGGAGCGGTCTATCCATCAGCGACCTGACTACGTCAAGTCACGGGAAACCTTCGGAGAATGGGAGGGCGATCTGATGATCTTCGAGCGCGCCACGGGCAAGATGAACGTCGCCTCACTGGTTGAACGCAAGACCCGCTTCGCCGTGCTGTTCCGCAACAACGACAGGAGCACGACCCACTTCATGCGCCGACTGATGGCGGTGATGGAGCCCCTGCCCCAACCTGCGCGACAGTCGATCACCTTCGACCGCGGCATCGAGTTCCGCGACTGGCGCAAGCTTGAGGCCGGGATCGGAACCACCGCATGGTTCTGCGACCCGCAGGCGCCTTGGCAAAAGGGATCGGTCGAGAACCTGAATAAGCGCGCCCGCCGCTGGCTACCCCGTGACACGCCGGTGGCAATGTTGGGCGAAGATGCCATGAAGGTCGTTTGCGACCGCCTAAACGGCACGCCCCGCAAATGCCTCGGCTGGCGCACACCCTTGGAAGCCTTCAGGGAAGAAATGAGGAACTTGGGATAGAGATACCTGTCGCAACGGGTCTTGAGCCTTCACAAATTTACCCTTAGAGTTCGCCCTCTACCACCTCCCCGTGGGCGAATTCCTGGCGGCACCGGCTTTGCCGGTGCCGCCCTTTTCCGAAAGAAGGATTGAACGACCCACAATGTTTGCGAGACGGATCATCCCGTGACCTGCGTTTCGGCAGGCATCCCATTCCGGCGATCTCGCGCTGTTCCAAGATTTCTTCTCTGCACCTCCGAATGTAACATATATCGCGTGGTGATATTTCGCGCATCGTGTCCGTTTTGCGGGCATGAACTTGCGGGACCGTGTAGCACTGAACATCCAGGAATTGAGACGCGCCCGCGGCCTCAGCCAGGAGGAGCTTGCTCATCGGGCCGATGTGAGCCGCGGCCATATGGGCAAGGTCGAGAACGCCAAGTTCGCGGCCTCCCTCGACCTTCTCGAACGCATTGCCAAGGCCTTGAAGGTCGACCCAGCCGAACTCTTCAAAAAACGCTAGCTCCTTCCCGCCAGCCATCGGTCGGTTCGGCTTTCATGCGCCGCAATCGCTAGTCTAACGGTATGGCAGGAGTTCTATGCGCAAGAAAAAAACAGGCTGGCCCTTCCAGGAAGGATACCTACGTGAAGAAACGCGCGAGACCCATGTGTTTACCGACTACCGTTGGAATACGGGTGTCGTGTGGCGAGATTGGAAGGTGGATCCGCAGAACGTGGATCTGGAGCGCGTGACAATCAGACCTTTTTCGCTCGGTTTGCCCCAGGAAGAAAATCAATAAGAGAACCACTCCGAGTGGCCCATGTTGCCCTCGTAGTCGCCGTATTCGACCATGATGCTGCGGGAATAGAAGTGCCAAAGGCCCCCACTTGTCGGGTAAGGTATCTCCTGACCGCTTTCCGAGATGAATGTCGCGGGCCAAGGAGTGTGGGATCCGTAGACACGCTGGATATAGCGGCAGGTCCGGTTCTCGCGATCACAAGAGCGGATCGACCAATCCCACTGACGGGGTTCGTCGCGCGGCTCGTAGGAGCGCCCGGTGAACCAGATCACATGAGTGCGGTTCAGCCATTCGTATTCCGGCAGATTGGTGTCGAGTTCGCCCTCCCCGCCGGGCCCGCCCAGCTCGACCGGCACATGGGCAAAGGTGCAAACCCCGAAGGGCGGCAGGCTTGGCCAGGGCGTGATGCGGCGGATCATGGTGCGATAGGCCCGTGCACAGACGGCGCTCGGGGGGAAACCACCCGCCATGCAGAGCATGATGGCGCAGTCGATATCATAGGCCTGCGCCTTCTCAGGGGCTCCGAACACCGCCATCACTCCCATTGCAGCTGCCATCGCCTGTCGTCTCATGTCGCTCTCCCGCAAAAGTTGCGGCAACTATCGTGCAATATGTCTTTTTCTGCAATATGTCGTATTGACTCCATATGACTTTATGGCCTTAGTGTCGTGAAGTAGAAGGGCTCTCATGGGGAGAGTCCGAACATGCCGATAGCGCGCAACCAGATCCTGATCACCATCGATGGTGTCAAAGACCTGTCCGAGAAGGGCATCGCGTTCCGCTGCCGGTATGAACTCGTGGGGTTCACGGACGATGGCAAGCCGCGCTACCAGTGCATCTACCTGCGCGCGGGCGAGCCGGAAGCCATTCTGGTCTCGACCCGGATCACCCCACACGGTCCAGAGCCGCGGTATTTCAACATATGGCCGGGGCTCTTCAAACATCATTTCGAGTTCGGTGACGGGCGCGATCTGCGCTTTGGTCCTGATTACAGCATCACCCTCGAGGAGCGCGGCTGACGTCATCGCCTTCGGCCGTGACGGCACGGCCCGGACATCCGGCTGGATCTTTCATGGCGAACCACCTGCCTGGGCGAGGCTGGGTGATAGTGCTGAGGCGGAAGTCGTTCTGGCCTCGTTGGACGCCACGCCGCCTTCCGGTCGCGACGGCATCCTCTCCCTGATCCGGACGACTGCTGACCGCCACCAAGGGAACCGCGCCCTGCGCCAGGTTGGTCTGAGTGCCGACGACTGGCAGATCCTGTTCCGCGCTCTGGTCGAGGCCGAAAGCAGCTACAACCCAACTGCCGTCAGCCCCAAGGGCGCCTATGGACTCGGCCAGCTGATGCCGGACACGGCCCGCAGCCTCGGAGTCGATCCGCGCGATCCCTCCCAGAACCTCGACGGCGCGGCGCGCTATCTGCTCGCCCAACTCGCCACGTTCAAGGACATCGACCTGGCGCTGGCAGCCTACAATGCCGGGCCGCACCGCGTGGTCGAGAATTCCGGCATCCCGCCTTTCACGGAGACCCGCGACTACATCGCGCGCTTCCACCGGATTCGGTCCCGGCTGGCAGGCGCACCTGTCGCCGAGCCGGACACCCGCGTCGCGACCCGCGTGCCGAGCCGCGCGCCGGTCCTCATCGAACTTCAGTAAAACAAGGGAATCTCGCATGCTTCGACATCGCCTCAGCCGCCTCTTGCC
>Ga0098070_100282_pt1 | contig 15215 bp, 11 predicted proteins | sample 28_taG_FD_75063 | JGI IMG/M metagenome (GOLD analysis project Ga0098070, IMG submission 75063) | Marine viral communities from Cariaco Basin, Caribbean Sea - 28_WHOI_OMZ | ecosystem: Environmental > Aquatic > Marine > Oceanic | place: Caribbean Sea: Cariaco Basin | collected 2014-11-12
CACCGCATAAGTTTCCGGGTGGCCCTGGCGCGTCAGGGGGGTTGATCGTCAACAGCCAGGTCGTGCGTCGGCGTGCCCCGTCCTGGCCGGGCGGCGGTACCGTCAGCTTCGTATCTCCATGGGATCATGCCTATAGCGATGATCTGACTGCGCGCGAAGAGGCTGGCACGCCCAATGTGATTGGCGATATCCGCGCGGCGCTTGCTTTTCTGGTCAAAGAAGCGGTTGGTGAAAAAGAAATCGCCCGCAGGGAAGCACATTTCGCCGATTTGGCCAAGGCGGGCTGGCAGGACAATTCGCGCCTTAAACTATTAGGGCATGCCAGTGCCCCGCGCTTGCCGATCTTTTCATTCACGGTTCGCGGCGTGTCCGGACAGCCCGTGCATCAGCAACTCTTCACCCGGATGCTCAGCGATTTCTATGGAATCCAGGCGCGGGGCGGTTGTGCCTGTGCCGGTCCCTACGCCCACCGGCTTCTCGGTATTGACGAACCTCAGTCGCGGCGCCTGTTTGTCGATCTGCAGGCGGGGCAGGAGTTACGCAAACCGGGCTGGGTGCGGCTCAATTTCTCCTATCTGATGAGCGATAGCACCGCGCACTACATCATCGACAGCGTAAATGAGCTCACCCTGCGGGCCGAAGAGCTGGCTCAGCGCTATCAGGCAGATCCCAGCACCGCGCGGTTTCATCCCAAGGCTGCCTAGGGGAGGAATGCGCAAGGTGTTGTTGCGACTGGTCGCGCCGATACGCATCTTGCGCCTTTTCGATTGCTGCGCGCGCGGTTAAACACGGGGCGGAACCAAGGAGTCCGTCGAATGAGCCAGATCACACCGCAGCCCGGAATTATGGACATTGCTCTCTATCAGGGCGGGGCTGCCCATGTGGAAGGGGTGAGCAATACTGTCAAGCTCTCCTCGAATGAGAACCCTCTCGGCCCAAGCCCGCGCGCAATTGACGCCATGCGTGAGGCGGCGGCCAATATGCATCGCTATCCCAGTTCGGATCATGCCGAGCTGCGTGCGGCAATTGGAGAGGTTTACGGGCTCGAATCCAAACAAATCATCTGCGGTGCGGGCAGTGATGAGATCATCACCTTTCTTTGCCAGGCCTACGCGGGGCCGGGGGATGAAGTTCTCTATACCGAACATGGCTTTGCCATGTACCGCATTTGCGCGCAGGCTGCCGGTGCGACGCCGGTCGAGGTGCCTGAACGGGAGCGCGTGACGGATGTGGATGCGCTTTTGGCTGGCTGCACCGAGCGCACCAAGCTGGTGTTCATTGCAAACCCGAACAATCCAACGGGCACCATGATTGGCGCTGCCGAAGTCGCGCGGCTTGCTGATGGTATCCCCGAGGGGGCGCTGCTGGTGCTGGACGGCGCCTATGCGGAATACGTCGAAGGGTTCGACGCCGGGGCGGCGCTGATTGCACAGCGCAGCAATGTCTTCATGACGCGCACCTTCTCCAAAATCTATGGTCTGGGTGGCGCGCGCGTCGGATGGGGGTATGGTCCGCAAGAGATCATCGACGTGCTGAACCGCCTGCGCGGGCCGTTCAATGTTTCCTCCACCGCGCTGGCGGGCGCCTTGGCTTCGGTGTTGGATACCGAGTATGTCGCTCAATGCCGGGCGGAGAACGCCAAATGGCGGGGCTGGCTTGCCGATGCATTGGCCGAACTGGGCGTGCCGTCTGATACCTCCTGCACCAATTTCATCTTGGCGCGGTTTGCCAGTCGGGTTGAGGCAGAAGCCTGTGATGATTTCCTGAAAGCCAGAGGTCTGATCGTGCGCCGGGTGGCAGGCTATAACCTGCCTAATGCCCTGCGTATCTCAATCGGCGATGAAGCCGCATGCCGCGCAGTAGCCGCAGCGGTGAAGGCCTTCAAGGCAGGGGAGGGCGCAGCATGAGCGCCTCTGTCTACAATCGTGTTGCGCTCATCGGTCTGGGTCTCATTGCCTCTTCGATGTTCTGGGCGATGAAACGCGCCGGATTGGCCGCAGAGGTCACGGGTTATGCCCGCAGCGCACAAACACGCGAGACGGCTCGAAGCATTGGCCTGTGTGATCGCGTTTGCAACAGTGCGGCAGAGGCGGTCGAGGGGGCGGACCTTGTGGTGCTCTGCGTGCCGGTTGGTGCAATGGGCGCGGTGATGGAAGAGATTTCTTCCGCATTGATGCCCGGAGCCACGGTGTCCGACGTGGGCTCGGTCAAACGTCATGTGATCGAGGCCGTATCGCCCCATATCCCCGACGGTGTGCATTTCGTCCCAGCGCATCCTCTCGCGGGGACCGAACACTCCGGTCCCGAGGCGGGCTTTGCCGAGCTGTTTGACAACCGCTGGAGCCTTTTGGTGCCGGTGGAGGGAACGGACCCGGCCGCTGTCGAGCGTTTGCGCCGCCTTTGGGAAGGCATGGGCGCCAATGTGGATGAGATGGACGCTGATCACCACGATCTGGTTCTGGCCGTGACCAGCCATGCGCCGCACCTCATTGCCTATACGATGGTCGGGGTGGCAGACGACCTGCGTAGGGTCACCGACAGTGAGGTTATCAAGTATTCGGCGGCAGGCTTTCGGGATTTCACGCGGATCGCGGCGTCGGACCCTACCATGTGGCGTGATGTCTTTCTGACCAACAAGGATGCAACGCTCGAAATCCTAGGGCGGTTCACGGAAGAGCTTTTTGCCTTGCAGCGTGCCATTCGGACCGGCGACGGCGAGCATTTGCATCAGTATTTCACCCGAACCCGCGCCATTCGCCGGGGCATCATCGAAGCGGGGCAGGACACCGACGCGCCGGATTTTGGGCGGTCCAAAACGTGATGTTCGGGCGGGTTGTGGTTCTGGTTGGCCTGATGTTGGCGGGACAGGCAAACGCCATGGCGCCCGAGGCATCCCTTCGCCCAAACCTGCGACCAGCCCATGCCCAGCGGGTGAATGAACCAGAGCTGCCACAGGTCCGGCCCGTGGCGCGCCCTTCCGTAGAGGCGGGTCCGGTCTTGGCATCCGCTCAAACGAGCAGTCCTGTAGTAGCCATTGCCACACCTGGACTGCGCCCGATGGCGCGGCCCCAGGCCATGGTCGAGCAGGTCCTCTTCAAACGGCGCGCCTTGCGAAAAACCTCGGTCTGCGGCGACATCGATATACAGGGAGAGGCCGTGGGCGCTGTTACTGGCTCCTTGCCGGGCTGCGGCGCAAAGGACGCGGTGCGGGTGCGGTCGATCTCTGGAGTGCGCCTGAGTACCCCTTCGGTGATGCATTGCGATCTGGCCAAGTCGCTGAACCGCTGGGTCAGCAAAGACGTGGAAAAGGCTTTTGGTCGCCGCAACAAGGTTGTGTCACTGAGGGTAGCGGCGCACTACGCCTGCCGCACGCGAAATAGCCGCCCTGGCGCGCGTATTTCCGAACATGGCAAGGCGCGTGCAATCGACATTTCAGGCTTTACGCTGGAAGACGGCCAGACCATTACCGTTTTGGAAGGTTGGAAGCAGCGACGGACCCGAAAGAAATTGCGCAAGATATGGAAAGCGGCCTGTGGACCTTTCGGCACGGTGCTCGGACCGGATGCGGATCGCTATCACCTTGATCACTTTCATCTGGATGTGGCGCGGCATCGCGGCGGGGCCTATTGTCGGTGAGACCTGCAAGAGGAGCGGCATGCTCCCGCCAATGAAAGCGCCTTTGCCCTGATCGGGCCAGACGATTTCCAGTGTTGGGCATGGCAGCCCGCAGGACGGGCTGCTTGCGCCTTCGGCACATTGGGTTCAGCCGAAAGTGGAAACAAATCATGACAAGCCGGTACAGATAACATAGGCCCAATGAGGCCCTTTTGCTGTCGCGGAGTTTCCTGTTAACAGACGGGAATCAAAAAGGACCAGTTGTCATGACCATGTGGGTTTTCGGATACGGATCGCTTCTTTGGAACCCGGGTTTTGCTGTCGCGCGGCGTGAAGTCGCGACATTGCATGGCTATGCCCGATCGTTCTGCATGAGTTCGATCCACCATCGGGGAAGCGAGGAGAAACCGGGGCTTGTGCTGGCACTTGATGAAGTCGCGGGCGCGCGGTGTGCCGGTTTGGCGCTGGCGGTCGAGGCAGGCGCCGAGGCGCAGACGCTGGACTATCTGCGCGAGCGGGAGCTGATCTCTTCGGCCTATCTAGAGCGCAACTTGGACGTGGAGTTGCACTCCGGAGACATCGTCACAGCCGTGACCTATGTGATCGACCCCCATCATGTGCAGTATTGCGGTGGCATGAGCCTCGAAGATCAGGCCCACATCATTGCCAGAGCTGTCGGTGGACGTGGACCGAACACAGAGTATCTGTACAATACTGCTAGCCATCTGTCCGAGATCGGCCTTCATGATGAAGAACTGGACTGGCTCGCACGGCGGGTGCGCCAAATCACATCATAAAGCCTTGGCGTTGCAATCTCTTTCCTTATAGGCTGCAGTCGCGAGAAGAGCACGAAAGAGCGGCAGGAGCCCCTGAATATGGCGCAGCCAGACGGTAAGATCAGGCCTCAGTTTTCCCAGCCCGTCCGTCAAGTCATTCTGATGCTGATCGCATTGGGGCTTGCTGGCTTCGGGGCCTTTGTGGCGTTGCCTCGGGTGCTGCCGGTATTTCAGGCAAACCCCTGGCTCAATGGCTTCATCCTTGTGGTGTTCATCATTGGTGTTCTGGCCTGCTTCTGGCAAGTCGTTCAGCTTATCGGCTCGGTGCGTTGGATCGAGAGCTTTGCCGCTGGCGGCGCGCGCGGTGATGGCCGTCCACCGTCGATGCTGGCGCCGCTGGCGTCGCTCTTGCGCTCGCGCGGGGCGCGTATGCAGCTGGGGTCGTCCTCGACCCGGTCAATTCTCGATTCGGTTGCTACACGGATCGACGAAGACCGTGAGATCACCCGCTATATCGTCAACTTGTTGATTTTTCTCGGTCTGCTCGGGACCTTCTACGGTCTGGCGACCACAGTGCCGGCCGTGGTGGACACGATCCGAAGCCTCGCCCCGCGTGAAGGAGAAGAGAGCCTTGATATCTTCAATCGCCTGATGACAGGCCTTGAAGCGCAACTTGGCGGGATGGGGGTGGCCTTTGCTTCCTCACTTCTGGGGCTGGCAGGCTCTTTGATCGTTGGGCTTTTGGAACTGTTTGCGGGACATGGTCAGAACCGGTTTTACCGTGAGCTAGAAGAATGGATGTCGACCTTTACCCGCGTGAGCTTCTCCTCGGGTGAGGATGGGCCGGGAGATAGCGGTGTGGTTTCTCAGGTGCTCGACACCATGGCCGAGCAGATGGATGCCTTGCAGGCCATGTTTGCAGAAACCGCCCAAGGGCGCGCGGCCGTCGAGGACAAGCTGTCGCAACTCGTGGATAGTATCAACGACATGAATGCTCGTCAGGAGCAGGCGGAAGCCGTCAGTGCGGCGCTTGAACGAGTCGCTGTCGGGCAAGAGACACTGACCGAAATCATGCGTGCTCATGGTGATGTGGGTATGGATGCCGAAAGCCGGATGCGCCTGCGCTCGATCGATGTCCAGATGCTGCGGATCCTGGAAGAGATTTCTGCAGGCCGACAGGAAAGCCTGGCAGAGCTGCGCAAGGACATTGACCTGATGGTCAAGGCATTTGCGCCACCGAGGGGAGCTCAGCGGGCGGCTCGCTCGACGCCGACCTCGCAGGACGAGGACTGATCCATGGCCCTCTCACGGCGCACTGGCCAACGATTCCAGGCTTCGATATGGCCCGGTTTCGTAGACGCGATGACTGGTCTGTTGTTGGTCCTGATGTTCGTGCTCACGATTTTCATGATCGTACAGTTTGTTTTGCGCGAAACCATAACCGGCCAGGAAAGTGAGCTGGATGAGCTTTCTGCCGAAGTGCGAGCGCTGGCAGATGCGCTTGGCCTTGAGGAGCGTTCAAACAGCCTGCTGACCGCACGGCTTGGTGCTCTGAACGCAACGCTGAACACGGCGCAAACGGATCTGGAACAGGCCGAGGCTCAGCTTGCGCAGCAGCGCAGCCTGATCGCATCGCTCACCTCCGAACGAAATGCGCAGGCTGCCGATCTTGAGGCCGCGCGCAGCCAGATTACGGCCTTTGAGGCGCAGGTGGCTGCAATGATCGCTGATCGCGAGGCCGCTGCCGGGCAGATTGCAGAGCTGACAGCTGAGCGCAGCGCCCTGGAAGCGGAGCGGTCCGACTTGCTGAACGAGCAGGAGGCGCTGAACTTGGCGCTTGCACGGGCCCGCGAGGAGATCGATGCGGGCGTCGAGGCGGCGAGGCTAGCGGCCGCGCGCCGTGAAGCCCTGGAAGCGATGATCGCTGATCTGAGGCAGGAAGGCGCAGCGCAGGCCGATGTTGTTGCCGCTTTGGAGCAGCAGATCAGCGACGAAGAGGCCGCGCGCCTTGCCGAAGCCGCAGCCGCCGAAGCCCTGCGCAAGAAGCTTGAGGATGCCGATGCCGAGCTGACTGCAATGACACTGGCGCTGGAGGCGCAGCGCCAGGAGGCAGAAGATACTCTGACGCTGCTGGCAGCGGCAGATGCAGCCAAGGCGCAATTGGACCGCAAGCTGGAAGAGACGCTATCGGCGCTGGAAGCCGCACAGGCCCAATCGCGGGAGCGCGATGAACTGGCCGAACGTTTGACACGTGTGCTGGCTCAGATGGAGGTTAGCCAGTCAGAGGCCGATGCGCGAGTCAGTGCGCTCGAGGCTGAACTGGGGCGTGTTCGCACAGATGCGGAGGCCACGCGGGCGCGCTTGACGGCGGAGGTACAAGAGGCCCGTCAAGTCGCGGCGCGGACACGGGACGAGTTGGAAGCCGAGCTGGCGCGGCAACAGGCTGCGTCGGCGCAGACACAATCAGAATTCGAGGCGCGGATTGCGGCACTTCAGGACGCACACGCCGGGGCGCGGGCGGATCTGGAAGCGCAGCTCGAACAAACTGCACTTGCAGCCGAGGATATGCAGCGTGGTTTGGAGCAGCAAATTGCCAGTCTCCGCGCGGATGCCGCCGGGGTAAAGGCAGGTCTTGAGGCGCAGTTGAAGCAGGCACAGGCAGACCTGGCGGCGGCGCGCAGTGCGGCGAGCTCGACCGAGGAAGACCGGGCTGCCATCGAACAGCGTCTGCTCACCGCATTGGAAGCGCTGGAAAATGCTCAGGCGGCGGCCAGCGATACAGATGTATTACAGCAGCGCCTGCTGGCTGCGCTCAATGCGCAAAGTGCAGCGGAAGCCCGCGCGGAAGAACAGCTTACTCTGGCCGAGCAGCGCGCCAACCTGCTGGCCGAAGCGCGGGTCGCGTTAGCCAATCAAAAACAGCTTTCAACAAAGGCGCAGCGAGAGGCGACTTTGTTGAACCAGCAGATTGCCGCCCTTCGCGAGCAGCTTGGCAGTCTTCAGGCCATTCTGGATGACTACCAGGAAAGGGATGCAGCGCAGCAGGTTCAGTTGCAGAACCTCGGTCAGGATCTGAACGCGGCTCTGGCTCGGGCTGCCTCGGAAGAGCGTCGTCGGCGAATCCTCGAAGAGCAGGAACGCAAGAGGCTTGAAGCCGAAGCGGCTGCACTGGCCGACCGGGCGCAGAGCGCGGAAACCAAGGCAGAAGATCTGGAGCGATACCGCTCTGAGTTTTTTGGGCGCCTGCGGGATGTTCTGGGTAGCCAGGAAGGGGTTCGTATCGAAGGCGACCGATTTGTTTTTGCCTCTGAGGTGCTGTTTGCCCCTGCAAGCGCGGAGCTGTCCGAAGAAGGCAAGGCCGAGATCGCCAAGGTCGCCCGCATCCTGCAAAGCGTTGCCGCTGCTATTCCGCCGGAGCTGGACTGGATCATCAGGGTCGACGGGCATACTGATAGCACCACGCTTCTGGGTCATCCGAGGTTCAAGGACAATTGGGAGTTGAGTCAGGGGCGTGCCCTGTCGGTGGTACGGTACATGATCGACGCGCTTGGTATTCCGCCCAATCGATTGGCTGCCAACGGCTTTGGCGAATATCAGCCCGTGAATCCGGCCGAGACTCCCGAAGCCTATTCGCAGAACCGTCGGATCGAGCTGAAATTTACCGAACGCTAGGCCGCATTCCTATTCAAACCTGAGAGGCCGCATTATGCGGTCGACCTCCTTGCCATCCCGGACAAGCCGCGCGATCCCGGTATAAAGCCCTGTGGGCCAGGAAAGTGAGCGCAACCGCTTTCCAGCCGCCCTGAAGAACTGCGCTTGATCCTTCTTGAGAGTGACCTTCTGGTCGATCAGGACGCCGCCTGGTCCCTCAATTGTCAGGGAAACCAAGTCTCCCTCGCGCCCTCCATAGGCATAGGCCCATAGAACCAATGCGGGGGATGCACCTGTCATGGCCTCTTGGCGAGCGGTTGCCGCACCGGATTTTATGGCCTCATAGGCTGGCACCTCGGCGCTGAACCCTGCGGCGATGAACCCACCCGCAGTGTAGGCCACTGGATTTGCCCAAAGCGTTGCGCCGTCAGTGGTGCCACAGGCGGCGGTGGCGGATGTTTGAAACGGATCCACCACTGCCCCATTCTGGCGCACAGACAAGTGGAGGTGTGGGAACTGGGTTCTACCAGAAAGGCCGACTTCGCCAAGGACAGTGCCCGCGGCAATGCGGTCCCCTGTCTTGACCCGGACAGACCCACTCTTCATATGGCAATACTGCGTCTCCCAGCCTTCCGAGTGGCGCAGCACAACTCCATTGCCGCAATCGCGCCCTTCAATTTCCGCCGAGCCAGCATCCGTTGCATATCTGTCCGCCATGCCGTCTCGCATGCCAACAACTATGCCGCTCGCAGCTGCGCGTACCTGAACTCCGATCTCCATGTCGCTCAGAGAGGGCAGGGCGATGTCGGTCCCTTTGTGCCCGTCATACGTCAGGGGGCCACAGGCAAAATCTAGCGCTCCGGGCCCTGGGTCTCGGTCTACATACTGCTGGATGTGGCAGGTTTCTCCCAAGGTGCAGTCAATTGGCCAGGACAAAGCGAAATCGCCCGCCGCAACAGGTGCGGCGAGCGATGAAAGCAGCGCAAAAAAGATGCGATACATCAGTCTGCGGTCAGCAGCGGTGGCTTGTCTCCAGAGATACGCGGTTTGCCGGTCCCTTCGAGACGAAGATCGATCTTGCCATCCTTGATACCGACCTTGACGATACCGCCCTTCGTCAGTTTGCCAAACAGCAGCTCTTCGGCGAGTGGCTTCTTGATGTGCTCTTGGATAACACGGCCCAGAGGACGGGCGCCCATCTTGTCGTCGTAGCCCTTGTCGGCCAGCCATTCGGCCGCCTTGCGGGTCAGCTCGATCGAAACATTGCGGTCCATGAGTTGGGCCTCAAGCTGCAGAACGAACTTTTCGACCACCTGCAGGATGACCTCTTTTGGCAGCGGTGCGAAGGAGATCACTGCATCCAGACGGTTGCGGAATTCCGGCGTGAAGGTGCGCTCGATCGCGGCCGTATCCTCGCCTTCGCGACGATCGCGGCCAAAGCCGATGGCTTCCTTGGCCTGTTCCGCGGCACCGGCGTTCGAGGTCATGATCAGAACCACGTTGCGGAAATTCACTGTCCGGCCGTTGTGATCGGTCAGCTGCCCGTTGTCCATCACCTGCAGCAGGATGTTGAATACATCGGGATGCGCCTTTTCGATCTCATCCAGCAGCAGTACGCAATGCGGGTGCTGATCGACGCCATCGGTCAGAAGGCCGCCCTGGTCAAAACCGACATAGCCCGGAGGCGCACCGATCAAGCGGGAGACAGCGTGTTTCTCCATGTACTCGGACATGTCGAAGCGCAGCAGTTCAACACCAAGGGTATCTGCGAGTTGCTTTGCGACCTCTGTCTTGCCGACCCCGGTGGGACCCGCGAAGAGATAGTTGCCAATGGGTTTTTCCGGCTCGCGCAGGCCTGCACGCGCCAATTTGATGGCACTCGACAGAGCGTCGATGGCATCGTCCTGACCGAAAACCACGCGCTTGAGGGACTTCTCCAAATCCTTCAGCACCTCGGCATCGTCCTTGGAGACGCTCTTGGGCGGAATGCGGGCGATCTTGGCGACAACAGCCTCGACCTCTTTGACGCCGATGGTCTTGCGGCGCTTGCTTTCCGGTACCAGGTGCTGGGCGGCACCCGCTTCGTCAATGACGTCGATGGCCTTGTCGGGCAGCTTGCGGTCATTGATGTATCGCGCCGACAGCTCCACCGCGGATTTGATGGCATCGGTGGTGAATTTCACACTGTGGTGCTCTTCAAAGTAGGGTTTCAACCCCTTGAGGATGGCAATGGAGTCCTCAACCGTCGGTTCGTTCACGTCAATCTTCTGGAACCGGCGGGAAAGGGCGCGGTCCTTTTCGAAATGCTGGCGGAACTCCTTGTAGGTGGTGGAGCCCATGGTGCGCAGCTTGCCGCCCTGAAGCGCGGGCTTCAGAAGGTTGGAAGCATCCATTGCGCCGCCAGATGTTGCGCCGGCGCCGATCACGGTGTGGATCTCGTCGATGAACAGAACCGCGTCGGGGTGTTCTTCGAGTTCAGTGACAACTGCCTTGAGACGTTCTTCAAAGTCGCCGCGATAGCGGGTTCCGGCCAGAAGTGCGCCCATGTCGAGCGAGTAAATCGTAGTCTCCGCCAGGACCTCGGGCACTTCGCCTTGTACAATCTTGCGGGCGAGGCCTTCGGCTATAGCGGTCTTGCCCACGCCGGGATCGCCGACCAGAAGGGGGTTGTTCTTGCGGCGGCGGCACAGCACCTGAATGCAACGTTCCACTTCGTGGCCGCGCCCGATCAGCGGGTCGATGTCGCCCTCACGCGATTTTGCGTTGAGATCCACGCAGTATTTCGCCAGAGCGCTTTCCTTCTTGTCGCCTTCGGAGCTGGGTTGCTGTTGCGGCTCTTCCTCGGCGTCATGCGCGCCGGTCACTGGGCGTTGTTCCCCATAGGCGGGATCTTTTGCAACGCCATGCGCGATGAAGTTCACCGCGTCATAGCGGGTCATGTCCTGATCTTGCAGGAAGTAGGCTGCGTCGCTCTCACGTTCGGCAAAGATCGCAACCAAGACGTTCGCGCCAGTCACCTCTGTGCGGCCCGAACTTTGGACATGGATCGCAGCCCGTTGGATGACCCGCTGGAAGGCCGCCGTCGGGACGGCCTCGCTGCCATCGATATCGGTAACCAGGTTAGACAGGTCCTCATCAACAAACGCAACCAAAGACGATCGAAGCTCATCCAAGTCTACGCTGCAGGCGCGCATGACGCGCGCTGCGTCCGGTTCGTCGAGCAGCGCCAAAAGCAGATGTTCCAGCGTTGCGAATTCATGTCGCCGCTCATTCGCCAGCGCCAAGGCTGCGTGAATGGCTTGTTCCAGTGTGCTCGAGAATGAAGGCACGGGCGTGCTCCTCTGTCTTGGGTTGAGAGGGCGGGCGGGCCTGTTAACCATCCTGCCCCATCTTCAACCATGGCCTCATAGTGTTAGAGTTTGGTTGATAGATCGCCTTCTTCAAGCGGATTCTTTCATTTTTCGGTCACATTTCTTTTTGTCTGGGCAGAAATGGCGCAGAAAGACCGTTAAAAAGTGTCTTTGCGTTTGCGAACTTCTGTAAACACCTCAACTGGTTCCGCCCCTGCCATACCGACAGCTTGCTTGACTTCAGGCAGGTGGGCGCGCAGGAACGGGTTGGTGTCAAGCTCCAGTTGCATCGCGGAGGGAACGGTCGCCTTCCCCGCGCCACGCGCTGCTTCGATCTGCGCTACCCGAGTCTTGAGGGCCGGGTTGTCGGGCTCGATGGTCAGGGCGAAGGCGGCGTTGGATTGGGTGTATTCATGGCCGGAGTAGACCAGAATGTCAGAAGGCAGCTGCATCAATTTTGAAAGGCTTTGCCACATTTGCTCGGGCGTGCCTTCAAAGAGCCGCCCACACCCCAGTGCCATGAGGCTATCGGCGGTGAAGACTGCGTTGCTGCCGGGGATGTAAAATGCGATGTGACCAATGGTGTGACCAGAGACATCAAGAACTTGCACCTCATGCCCAAAGAGATCAAAGCGGTCTCCCTCTTTTACGGCTCTGTCCAGTTCGGGCAGTCGGTGTGCATCGTTAGCGGCGCCCGTGACCTTGGCGCCGTAGGATTTGCGCAGCGTATCTGTCCCGTCGACATGGTCCCAGTGGTGATGGGTGAGCAGAATTTCATCGAGGCGCCAGCCGCGCGCGGTCAGTTCTGCGGTGACGGCATCGGATTCCGGTGCATCGACCAGGGCAGTGCGTCCTGACTCGGTGTCATGCAGCAGAAATGCGTAGTTGTCGGAGAGGCAGGGGACTGTGACGATCTCAAGAGGCATGGCCATTCGCTTTTTCATTGTTAAACTGCCCCCAGAGTGACCCAAGCAGCAGGCGCCCGCAATGCATCTTGATGTGCAGGATCTGAGGAACTTTTATTATCGCAGTACCCTCGGCCGCGCTGCTCAGGCTTCTGTGCGCACGCGCTTGTTGCAGATGTGGCCAGAGGCCGTCGGTCAAACCATGGTTGGGTTTGGTTTTGCGGCGCCACTGCTTCGTCCATACCTCATGGACGCGCGCCGGGTCATGGCCTTGATGCCGGCGCCACAAGGGGTGATGCAATGGCCTGCAGGCCTTCCAAATGTTTCGGTCCTTTGCGAGGAAACCCAATGGCCAATCGATACCGGCCGTGTAGACCGGTTGGTGATGTTACATGCGCTGGAAACGTCCGAGCGACCCTCGGATCTGTTGGAAGAGGCATGGCGTGTCCTGGGGCCTGGGGGGCGGGCGATTTTCATCGTCCCGAACCGGGCGGGCTTTTGGGCGCGCTCGGACCGCACACCATTTGGCTATGGGCGACCCTATACTTTGATCCAGCTCGAGAACCAGTTGCGGCTGCATCAGTTCACGATCGAGCAGCATACTGCCGCCCTTTATCGTTTGCCTAGCTCAAAGCGCTTTTGGCTAAAGTCAGGCGCGCTCTTGGAGAGGATGGGCGCTCGCCTGCCAGCGATGCTGGCTGGAGGCGTGTTTATGGTCGAAGTCAGCAAACAAACCCACCAGCAGAAGGGACTGATGACCAGGGTCAAGCGATCCAACCCGATCCGTGTGCTAGAGGGGCTCTCAAACCCTGTGCCCGATCCGGCTTGATCAAGGCGCGACACTTCGTTGGTCAAAGGGTATGGTGCGACGCTCCGAACGAGCGGTTTTGATGTGTCGATTCCCGCCACAAGGCGTCCCTGACTGAAAAGCTGTCCGATGTTTGCGCCGCACGAAAGGGGAACAAATGTGGTTTTGTGACCTTCAGGAATCGGAAATTCATGAACAAGACGTTCATTTTTTGATGTTCATGAAAGGGGCAAAGGGCCGCAGTTTGGCTAAGGTATTGAAAATAATAAATTCAGTCATTTTGCTGTTACCGTTATAGGCAGTTGATAGGTTGGGAACGCTCTGCTACATCCACGCTGATTTCGATGACCTGCCGTAACGGTGGGCTGACTCACACCCCCGGGTGCTGCCCTCTTCGGGTATGCAGACCGGGGCCAAAATAATATCGGAAGGGTGGACGTGTCCGAACCAGCTTCGATTTCTGCAGGCATCGCCGAGCGCTATGCCACAGCGGTCTTTGAGATCGCTGAAGAGAACAAGGCGCTCGACAGCCTTGAGACCAGCATCAATGACCTGGCAGCTGCCCTGGCTGACAGCGACGACCTTCAAAATTTGATCAGCTCGCCCCTGGTGACGCGTGAGGAGCAGGCCGCGGCAATCACTGCCGTTGCCGCCAAGATGGGATTGGACCCGGTTCTGGCCAACACCCTGTCGCTGATGGCCTCCAAGCGCCGCCTGTTCGTGGTGCCCGCGCTGATCGACGCCCTGCGCGCCAGCTTGGCTGAGGCCCGCGGTGAAGTCACTGCCGAAGTGACCTCTGCCAAGGCGCTGACCAAGACCCAGAGCGAAAAACTGGCCAAGACCCTGGCCGAGCGCGTGGGCAAGAAAGTTACCATCAATGCAACCGTCGATGAAAGCATCATTGGCGGTCTCGTCGTTAAAGTGGGCTCGAAGATGATCGATAGCTCGATCCGCTCCAAGCTCAACTCCCTACAGAACGCAATGAAAGAGGTCGGATAAATGGGTATCCAAGCAGCAGAGATTTCTGCGATCCTGAAAGACCAGATCAAGAATTTTGGTCAAGAAGCAGAGGTGGCCGAAATCGGTCGCGTGCTGAGCGTCGGTGACGGTATCGCCCGCGTTTACGGCCTCGACAACGTTCAGGCCGGTGAAATGGTCGAGTTCCCCGGCGGCATCATGGGCATGGCGCTGAACCTCGAAGCCGACAACGTCGGTATCGTGATCTTCGGCTCGGACCGCGACATTAAAGAAGGTGACGTTGTCAAGCGCACCAACTCGATCGTGGACGTTCCGGTTGGTCCCGAACTGCTGGGCCGCGTTGTGGACGGTCTGGGCAACCCGCTGGACGGCAAGGGCCCCATCGACGCCAAAGAGCGCGGCGTTGCCGACTCCAAGGCGCCGGGCATCATCCCGCGTAAATCGGTTCACGAGCCGATGGCAACCGGTCTGAAGTCCGTTGACGCGATGATCCCGATCGGCCGTGGCCAGCGTGAGCTTATCATTGGCGACCGTCAGACCGGTAAAACCGCCGTTGCTCTGGACGCGATCCTGAACCAAAAGGTCTACAACGACGCCGCAGGCGGCGATGAGTCCAAGAAACTCTACTGCGTCTACGTTGCTGTCGGCCAGAAGCGATCCACCGTTGCGCAGCTGGTGAAGAAGCTGGAAGAAAGCGGCGCGATGGAGTACTCGATCGTGGTTGCTGCAACCGCGTCCGACCCGGCTCCGCTGCAGTTCCTGGCGCCTTACGCCGCAACCGCGATGGCCGAATACTTCCGTGACAACGGCAAGCACGCGCTGATCATCTATGATGACCTGTCCAAACAGGCCGTTGCATATCGTCAGATGTCCCTGCTGCTTCGCCGCCCGCCGGGACGTGAAGCCTATCCGGGTGATGTTTTCTACCTGCACTCCCGTCTGCTGGAACGTTCGGCAAAGCTGAACGAAGACTTCGGCGCCGGTTCGCTGACCGCTCTGCCCGTAATCGAAACCCAGGGCGGCGACGTGTCGGCCTTTATTCCGACCAACGTGATCTCGATCACTGACGGCCAGATCTTCCTGGAAACCGAACTGTTCTACCAGGGCATCCGTCCTGCTGTGAACACCGGTC
>Ga0098070_100283_pt1 | contig 15214 bp, 15 predicted proteins | sample 28_taG_FD_75063 | JGI IMG/M metagenome (GOLD analysis project Ga0098070, IMG submission 75063) | Marine viral communities from Cariaco Basin, Caribbean Sea - 28_WHOI_OMZ | ecosystem: Environmental > Aquatic > Marine > Oceanic | place: Caribbean Sea: Cariaco Basin | collected 2014-11-12
CAGACTTCAAACAACACAAACAAAAGCATGGCTAATATCATGCTGTAACGACTATGCAAGGCTAGGACTAATTACCCGAACGACAGCTATTCACACCCTTATGCTGTCACTGCCTTGCACCTATTTTGTTAAAGGGTGTAGGGGTGTGTATTGTGAAAGGTTATGTATCAATAGATGAAATGATCGAAATAGCTGAGTCAAAAATTAAAGGTTCTATATTCGAGGTTTTAGGAACTGAAAAGTTTTTGCAAAGAGTTCTAGATAACGCAGAAATTGAGCCAGTTTTTTATTTTTCAGGTTATGGCGTGTTACAGGCATTCGTTGAGAATAAGTTTTATAGCGAAAATGAAAATATTCAAAATATGTGGCGTTTTGGTGGTTACTTTCGTGATAATCATTCTATGAAGTTTTTCTGTTTTGGATTACCTAAAGAGAAATTGAAATCACCTTTTAGAAACTTAGGGAACGATAGGTTTATTTTGAATTTTAATCATGCGGATATTATCGACTTAAATTATTGCGAATATATAGGCAGTCATACAAAGGAGGCGCTCAATGATATTGATGATGAAGGTGAAGCAACTATATTAGGTAAGGGGGCGAGTTTATTTAATAAAAAACCAGTTTACAAAGGGACTTTTGGTCACGAAGATATAAAAGATACTATAATAATTGATAGAGAAGATATTTACATTAGTATCAATGAGTTAAGCGAAGCCCTAAACCTAGAACCTTCTGCCTATGATTTAACACTTGATAACCCAAAAGCTATTAAAGGACTAAACGTAGCTAGCAAAGTAACTCAAATAAATAAACCGACTGATGACGAACCAACACATCATAAAAGCGTAGGTTCTATGCAAGCCTTAGTAACTACACTTATTAAAATGGCAGAATATGACAAAGCAGACCTAGCCGACCCTTACGGAGAACTTAATAAACTTATTCAAGCAAAAGCCGAAGTACTAGGACTATCAGTTAAAAAAGACTTTATTGCAAAATGGTTAAAGAAAGCTGATGACGTTCTATAGAACTTTAGTATTTTCTATATAGAACTATCGAACAACCCCACCCCCTAAAGTAGTAACCACTGGACGTTACATAACGTAGCGTCATTTAGTGGAGCTACACACCATGACATACCCAAACCAAAACACGCCAGTTATTCCCTTTACTGGTGACACCTCGAACGACACTGAACCAACCACCGCAAACAGTCCAGCTATGCAACTGCCTACTACTGGCATGGGCAGAGCAAAGGACATTTTGCCGTTCCTACCCTTTAGCAAAACCACCTTGTTTGAATGGTCAAAAGATGGACGTTTCCCAGCTGGCAAGAAGCTAAGCCCCACCATGACAGCATGGAGCTATGCAGACGTTCACGAATGGCTTAACAGCCACACCTCAACCACTAGCGAGGTGTAAATCATGCAGACACGGCAACCCAAACAAAGCTATAAGCAGATTATCCATAATCACATGCTGGCAGGTCACAGCCTATCTACTTATGAGGCTTTTGATCTATGGCAAATCACATGCTTTTTACAGCGGATCAGTGAGCTAAGAGCGCAAGGCGTAGTTATTCAAGATAAGACAGTCAAACGCAATGGTAAGACGTTCAAAATTTACTGGATAGACCAGCCAGCCGATACCGATAACAACGCTACAGAGGTGCAATCATGAGCCAATCAAACGACAGACTATTACAGATAGCGGACATGCTCGAATATATCAACGAGCAGCTAGTCTTATTGGCAGATGACACAGAACACTATGCAATGGCATTGCAAGCCGTGCAGACAGACGACCCAATATCTAAAGGCGTTATTCAAGCCGTCATTGCTGCATTGTTTAGGGACTCATTGTTTGCCACTGATGCCAGCGAACAGATGGACAGCGTTCTATCAATGCCTGAAATGGAGGTAACGCGCTATGTGTGATAGCGACTTTATAACTCGCGTCATGGACGGGCTAAAAGACAAGGGTGTGCTGATGATACCTGATGACTTTATCGACCAGCTCATCATTACCTTGCACGCCAATGTGACAACCATTAACACCATGACCCAATTAGCAGAAATAGAAGTAAAAATGTTAGGCAGCTTGTTACCGACAGGCAGCCGACAAGTGGAGTCACTAAAAGAGCTATCGAAAAACATAGCAGAAATTGCCTTTAACGTGGAGGACGTAAGAAATGACCAAAGATAACAGAACCAGTCTAAAAGCCAGCCACGGGGCACACAATCGCAATGAGCCCTACAAACGAGGCTTACTACTGAGATTTATCATCTTTATGGCATGGGTGGCAGGCATTGGCTTGCTACTGTCATTAATCGCTTGCCAGCCAGTACAAGCAAAACCGATTGCAAGTGATGATAGCAGCGGTTACTATATAGACCTCTCAAAAACTAAAAGCGGTAAGCCAGACCGTTATTCATTGGCTTTTTTTGTGCCTGATAATAGCGCAGCCTCTCAAGCTGTCACTATACAATCTAGCACAGCCCCACAAGCGCACACATGCGCCACAAGGGGGCAGACCATCATATCTAAGGTGAACACCTCACCGACCGACTATGACGGGTTGACGCTGCAAAATAAAACAGCCGAAAGGCGAATATGCGGGGCGGTTGCTTTTAGTACCGAGAGTAAGACCCGTCACCCTATACTTTCACCGTATAGCGTGGCACATACTCAAAAACTAAAAGGAGTTATCCATCATGGGTAAATCAATCCGTACGACCTCAAACACCCAAACCACTACCAACCACACACCAGCCACATTCAAGGCAGGTGATAGCGTTCTGTGTCCGTCTGTGGGCAGTGGTACTTATACCCTAGTCCAAAAGTCAAAAGACTGCCTAACCATCAATATTGGCAATGTTGAGTGCTTATATCGCGCTGATGGTAGGGCTTATCATGATGACTGCTACGCACTGCCCCAGTTATTCCACGACACGCCAGCCAACCGCCAAGCGATAGCCACGCTATACAATGGCAGCCAATCAAACCAGCGTAAAGTTATCGACACCACCGAAGCAGACGATAAAGAGGCGGTGTTAATATCTGCTTTTGATCTAAGAGATATTGCTTGTGACATTAACGGGGCTGCTACTGCCTTGTATGATGTTGGTCAATTACTGGCACTCATTCACTATGACAAGATAGAAACGCACACAGTCCCAGCAATGGCACGCCTTGCACATGATGCCACCGACACATGGGCAAGCCTACTATATGAAAAATTAGAGCGTATCAACGACACCCTAGCAATGACAGGTTACGGCAAGGAGGGCAGCAAATGAAACGCTACCCACCAAAACAAAGCCGTAAGTATGCCAAGCGCAAAAGCTACTACAAGAAGTACAGAGCCACGCGCCAGCCTAAACAGTCACACGCAAGGGGGAACAGATGACCACCACACCAACAAACACCTATGAAAAAGCCCGTGCATTTAGCACAGGCTTTACGGAATTGCTGAATAGTTTTGATGCAGCCACACGGCAAGGGCTGGCAGACGATCCTACTTTGACAAAGCTAATCGCGCTATTACCGCCTGACAGCTTGCTAAGTATTACCGACAATCTTACTACAGATGACGCGCAAATAGTACCGACAGCTGGCACGATAGCCCTACGATTGACCGATAAACAAGGCGATATAGTAGGCGCGGTATTCTACACACCAAACAGCAAAGCAAAGCCCATTGTTATTGATCCTACAGGGTATGGTGCTATCGTCATTGGTGAGCCAAACAAAGCCAATGAGGTGATAGCCTTTAATGATTTAGATGATGGTATTGATGTTTACAGCTATCTAATGAGTAGTGATAAGACAGTCATTGTTAGCCCTCAAAAGACAAAGCAATGCCTTAAAAAAATGGTGCAGCATTGGAGTAGCGGATCACTGCTAACCGTACCAATGACTATAGATAACAAAGGCATGATAAATCTATTGGCAGGTGTGAATGCTAGGGCATTGGTTACCATAGCTGATATTCTCACAATGCTACATGCTAACCATAGTTATGAGGCGATACTGGCAGCTGATGACACCCAGCTAATCAATTTACAAGATACCGCTTACTATCCTGAATGGCGCGATGATCCACAGCTGAATGAACCGATGACCTACAGTGATGGACGTTTTGAGTTATATCACGATGGGTTATTTTTCGTGAAGTATAACGATGATGACCCAGCAAATATTACTTTTAAGTCTAAGGCGTTTGTTTGTTCACCGATTGAGGTTATCGCTAAGACACGGGACACAAGCAGCGGTACATGGGGGCGGTTACTGCAATGGCGCGATGATGACAGCGTATTGCATACGTGGTCAATGCCGTTATCGCTACTGCAAGGTGATGCCCGTGAGTATCGTAAAGAGTTAGCCAGTCAAGGATTGAACATTACCACCAACCCCAAACAGCGCAGCTACTTAGACACCTATATTCAAAACTACCCTATTCACAAACGGGCGTTATGCGTGGATAAGTTAGGCTGGCACGATAAGCAATATATATTACCTGACAGAGCCATAGGCAGCGATGGTAAGCAGCTTATTGTCTATCAGTCTGCAAACAGTATTAACACCACCCTAGCCCAGCAAGGAGAGCTTGCACAATGGCGTGATGAACTATGCAAACCGTTAGCAGATCAAAGCCGTTTTGTTTTCTCTATTGCTTGCGCGTTCGCAGGTCAATTACTGGAATTATTAGAGTATGACGGGGGCGGTTTTCACCTCTTAGGCTCATCAAGCATGGGTAAGTCATTATCGCTTAAATTGGCTGCTAGTGTATGGGGCAATCCTGACAGGTACGTTAAGACATGGCGCAGCACTGACAACGCCCTAGAGGGCACAGCAAGCGAGCACAACGACAGTTTTTTGCCACTCGATGAGATCAGCGAGTGTGATCCCAAAATAGTAGGCAAAACCGTTTATATGCTGGCTAATGGTCAAGGTAAAGGACGTAGTACCACCACGGGACACAATCGCATTGCTAAAACATGGCGCATTATCTTTTTGTCTAATGGTGAGGAGTCGCTACAAAACTTCATGGCGCAAGCAGGGCAAAAAACCAATGCAGGTATTGAGGTTCGAGTAGCGCATATTGATGCTGATGCTGGCAAAGGGTTAAAGACCTTTGATAGTTTGGTACTGGCAAAAACAAGCGAAGCCCAAGCCGATAAGATCAAAGAGCTATCACGCGCTTACTATGGATCAGCTGGCATTGCATGGCTAGAACATATCACCAGTGACAAGGCAGCGACCACCGCCAACGCTGGGCAGCTTGTCAGTGACTTTATGAGTCAGTACAGCGACCTGACAGCACAGGCGCATAGAGTGGCTAAACGGTTCGCTATCGTGAGCGCAGCTGGAGAACTGGCAACACAGGCAGGTATAACGGGCTGGCAAGCAGGACAAGCAACTAAAGCCGTTATGATTTGCTTAGATAATTGGCTTGATAACTACGGGCGTGATGGTGAGCATGAGCAGCGCCAAATCATAGAGCATATCAAGGCATTTATTGAACAGCACGGATCAAGTCGTTTTCAACCTTGCCACATTCACACGTACCAAGACTTTGAACCCAAGATAACCAACCGCGCTGGCTATCACAATTACGACACAGGGGAATATTACTTCTCTACCAGTACCTTTGATGAAGTCTGTTCACCATTTAACAAAAGCAAAGTATTACAAGTGTTAGATGAAGCAGGATTTTTAAATGTGACTGAAAGTGACCGTAAAACGTGCAAAGTGCCTTTACCATTCAAAAAGAACCGCCAACGTGTTTATGCGGTCAAAGGTGAGATATTAAGTTGTGAAACTACAAAAAGCACTGGGACAGCTGGGACAACTGGGACAACCCATACACAGCAAGGGCTAGAGCCTGTCCCAAGCGTTAAAACACCACTGGGACAGCTGGGACAAAATAGCTCAATTTGTTAATCTGTCCCAAGTGTCCCAAAGGCTAAAAAAGGGCTGGGACAGCTGAAAGCCAGTAAGTACGGGCGCTGTCCCGTTGTCCCAAGTGTCCCAAGCAAAAAAGCAGATGCAGACAAAAATAATCAAAGGTGGGCGTTTATCGTCTGCCTTTTTTATGGGCTGCAAAAACCTAAGGGAAACCTAAGGTTAGGCGCTCAATAATCACGGGCTGCATGTTGTCATTTGTTTACATTCAAACCAGTTTGAGCACTGCCAGCATGTTAATAAATGTTAAGGTTTAAAAGCATAATTACCTTTACTTAGCGATACGGATTGCATGACCCCCAATAGGGTAAGTTAAGCCCAAAGCATGACCATCATTAGCCTACAGCGTTATAGACTCACTAAAACAGCATAGAGCCGTCAAAGTAAAATAGATAACCCCAAAGCTGGGGGCGTTAAGCATTATTTAGGTTTACCAGTGTTTACGGATTGCCAAAACTACACTGGAGGGCAACCGCTGGCTAGTCATGGGCTATAAGGCAGTTTTAACGACAAATCAGCAAGGGGTTGTAAACCTAAATTGATATGAGCAATTTTGCATGTATTGAGCGTGGTTTAAGTTAACTATTTAGTTACGAACTGCTAAAACACGAATGAAGCGCAAACGCCCACCAGTTATAAGTTACAAGGCGATTTTAGGGCTAAATTATAGGAAGGCTGTAACGGGTTATAGATGCGCTCAAATCTGAGCCTATCACTTAATGAAGTGCGACTTTTCGGACACGTTAGGCGATCACTGCCAAACCCTTTTTATAGTGTAAAGAAACTAAGGTTTTCGGACACGTTAGAACCGTACATTCAAAACCGATTAATGCAGGCACCGACTTGTCAAAACTTGTTATTCAAAACCTGATAAAACCTTACATTCAAAACCAAATCACACGCCGCTAATGCTAACATTTTGCATGGCATTCCCTCATCATTGCCAATATCACAAAGCTATGCAGCATAAGGGCTTAGCTAATTAATGGACAAGTATCGCGCGCGCACGCGAGGCAGACACCAATTACAGGGTTTTCTTACACTATAAAAAAGGAGTTTTCGGAGTCCATAAAAGGGGTAGTTTTTCGGACTGCTTTAAAAGAGAATAACAGCACGTTTTAGGGCTTTCATACACCATAAAAGGGGGTTTTTGGACATCTTAGAGGGTAGTTTTTGGAGTCCATAAAAAGAGCCGTTAAAATAATACTTGGAGTCCATAAAAGGGACTTTATGCACAGGTATCGTAAGGGACTTTTCGGACATCGTAAGCAGGGGCTAAAAATGTATTGTTGGACACGTTAAGGGTAGTTTATGGAGCAGTACGCGCACGGGGCATATTTTGCCCGTGATGGGTAGTTTCAAGACAAGTAAAACGAAGCAGCATAAGCGACTTTTCGGACAGGTAAACGCCTTTTTATATCTTTCAAAAACCTATTGAGCAGATAAACACCACTGGTGGTAATTAGCAAACGCACAGAAACGCACAAAATACGCACGCATTTAAGTGCCATTAGCGAGCGCGTGCAGTGATTAGCAATTCAACCCCATGCAAACAAAAAGCAACCCCTAAACTTTTAATTTCGCTTGCGTAAAAATATGCAGATGGCAGCGGTCACCGCTTGCAAAGTTATGAACAATTACACCGCCCTACCGTGTCGAGAAATGTTGAAACGGCAAACAGTGAAAATAATTACAAAATAATATTGAGTGAAGCAGCAAACAGCCAAAAAAGGGCGTTATTAAAAACGATTGTTGGTATTATTGTTGGTATCGTCAAAATATAAAAACATCAAGCCTATATATCACAAGGCATACAGGATTTACTTTACTTCCTGCCGTTCCGACCAAACATCGTAGTTAAAGAAAAAGTCAACCATTGCTATTAATGGTTGGCTTTTTTTATGGTTAATGACTTCTTACCAAATACTACAAAGATGCCTTCGTAATTGCGCTCAACGCTTCATTGATGACAAACACTTTAGACTTATAATACGTCATCGATTGACTATAGACTTTTGGTACATGAGCCGCTAGGGTAAACGTACACTGTAATGATGGTTTATCCTATGATCGAGCCGACGGCTCATGGCCCGTTTACTTATCTACATACCGCACCGTGGGAAGCCTATCGGCGCCCTTATGTGCGCGATTTGGCTTATGTGCTGGCCTGCCCCACTGTCTTAACAAAGTGGTTGGATGTTGCGCCGCATCAGAACACACATACCGTGTCGGTCCATAGCGCGCACTTTTGGCAGCAGCAGTTTGCAGCCTATCAGGCACGCTTAGAGGAGCTCGATACCACCAATGCGTATCAGGCGCTGACGCGATATCTACTGGCACGTCCCAGTCCCAATCGCTTAGGTTTTCACTTTGAGGGATTGTTATCATTTTGGCTAGAAGATGGCTTTGTGCGCAAATTACATCCGTACGAGACGCTTGCGAACAATGTGCAGTTGTATAACGGCAAACAGACGACGGGCGAGCTAGATCTGATTTTATACAATCATCAGGACAATCTGACCGAACACTGGGAGCTGGCGATCAAGTTTTTTATGGGGGCACCGCCGTTTGAGCCTGCAAACTGGGTCGGTATCAATTCCAATGATAACTTACAGCGCAAAATGACCCACATGCAGACCAAGCAGTTCCGCGCTGTGTGGGTCGATACCGCTGATCACGGGCAAGTAAAAATCGACAAACGCTACGGTATTATCAAAGGCCGCTTTTTTTTGCCGCTCAATATCTATGGCTTTAATAAACCAGATTGGCTAACGCCCAGCTTTCCGCTGCATGAATGGTGTGATAAAAGCGACGCCGTCAGTCTTGCGACGCTCGATACGGGCACTCTGCGGCGCGCGTACTATATTGAGTGGTTTACCAAACGCAGCTTTTATGACCGTTACGCCAGACGAGCGCTTGCACAGGCTTGGTCAGAGAAGAGCCTGCCAAAGACAGGGCTATATTTTGAAGGTGACAGACCAATTGTCATCTATCCGAGGCAGTGTGAGTAGCCCGCACCCTCAATCCGAGAGGTCAGTTTTAATCACGACCAACAACCATCATTATCAGTACGTCTCAATCACCTGCATCAGCTCATATCTGAGCATATCCGCGCTTGGCATACGCTCAGCGTGAAAGCGCACGATAGGGATACCTGCGCTAGCAAGGGCTTTGTCCTTTTTGTCATCGGCTTTTTGGCGTGATTTGCTGCTATGTGTCCAATCATCAAGCTCGATAGCCATTAAGGTGGTCTGCGCGTCGATATCGACGATGACATAATCGACACTCTGACGACAAATGCGGTTAAACCAAAAGCTACGCTCGGAGGTCTCATCGCTATTGGCTTCAATGATTCGCGACAGCTGCACCTGCACAAATATGTGATACTCGGGCAAGGCATTTTTTAATTTTTTAAAAAAAATCACCTCAGTATCAGTCATGATAGGCGTCGGTGCAAATGGCCAAATGGCCAACTCATCACCGCGCACAGGCTTTGGCTCAGGCTCGGTGCTTTGACGCTTTAAGGATAGTTTTGGTAACGTAATTAGCCCTAAAAACCCAACGGCCAATATTAAAAATACAACGCCAAACGACATGGTTTTACCTTATAAAATAAACAAGTGATTACCCAAGTTCCAGCTGCGACGGTTCACAAGCACAGCTGGGTATTTGAATAATCACGGCAGGTCAACCTTTTTAGGCTGACAGGTGATACAAAAACAGAATAAATGCGCAGCATGGTAGCGAAACCTACCCAGCCGAGCAATCAATAAAACAAAAAACACGACATCTAGTGTCGTGTTTTCTCATATCATCGAAACAGCGAAGGCGTCTATACTCACTACCAGCACTCACTACCAGTGGCGATACATTAGTCGCGGTTTAGCGCCAGTATAATACCCAAGCACTGGTGGTGTTTACTTTAGGGTCGCTGTTGATCTTGTCTTTGAGCGCCAGCGCTGCCACTTTACCGCGCTCAGGACCGACGATGACGCGGACACCGCGACTGGTCGGACTGGTCTTTACCTGATACCCTGCTGCCTGAAACTTTTTGACCAATTCATCTGCTTTGGCCTGATCATTGGCAAGTGCGACTTGCACCCCAAAGCTTCCTTTGGCATCGGTTTCCTTGACCTGTTGGCGGGCATCACGCAGTTTTTGCTGCGCATCACGTTTGGCCTCTGCTGATTTTTTTGCCAATGCTTCTTCTTTTTTGCGCTGCGCTTCACGCGCTTTTTCGGCTGCCGCTGCTTCTCGCTCTAGACGCTGTACTTGTTTGCGTGAGGGAATAGTCAGTGTCTGACCCAGCTGCAGTGAGGTCGAGGGTGACATATTATTTGCCTGAGCCAGCGCTTCCACCGGTACGTTATACTGTCTGGCAAGTTTAATCAGGCCGTCGCCTCGTTTGACTTCATAGTCAGTGGGGGATTTGGGCGGCTCTTTTTTGGCGGCTTCGGCAGCTTTTTCAGCCGCTTGCTTTTTTGCAGCGGCCTGCTCGGCAGCCTGACGCTCAGCTTCTGCTTGACGTTTGGCTTCTGCTTGTTGCTTGGCTTGTTCCGCTTGCTGTTGCCGCTGTGCCAATTCTTTGGCGGCTTGTTTCTCTTTGAGAGCGGCTTGACGTTTGGCTTCTTGCTGCTGGGCAGTTTTTAATTTTTCGGCTGCGGCGGCTTGCGCCGTATTGCTATCAGCGCTTTCAGAACTTTCCGTACCTTCAAGGCTTGCTGTCGCCGAAGCGGTATCGTCTTTTTTCTTAGCCGCGGCGCTGTCGCTATCGTCAGCAGCGGTAGTATTTGTTATATATTGCTGGCTTTCTGCGCGCGCTTTGGCCAGTGCTTCAGCTTCAGCGGCTTCTTGCTCAATCAAAAACTGCTGAGCACGTCTTTCTTGCTCTGCGACGCGAGCGGCGCGCTCTTTTTGTTTTTGTGCCAAGATGCGTTTTTCTGTTTCGATGTCTGTTGTCAATGGCGGCTGCGTGGTTTGCTCAGTGCTTGAGCTTTCGACCATCGCTAAGGTCGGCGCAGGCTGACTGTTATCGCCGATTTGTTGCACCATAGCGTATAGCATCACGCTACCGCCGATAATCATCCCAATGCCCAATAAGGCTTGTCTCGAAAAGTTCATCCGTTTACGTCTCTTAGTTGGTAATAAGGTTGATTGAGCGGCGCAGCTATCGCTTTAAGACCTTGGCGGGCAAGGCTCTACAAGCTTACCCATCCGTCAGTTTTTTGGCGTTATACGCTATATTTCAATCACTTTGATTATAAAGCATATTTTTCGCGCTGTCTGCTATCACACTTGTGCTAAGCGTAACACGAAAGCAAAGCCCTTTTCATCAATCACGGGTCGTCACCTCATCGATTATCACTGATCGGTGGTCAATGCTGCTAATGCCTCACCGATGGTATGAAACGAGCCACACACCACAATGAGATCCTGTGCACCGCTCGCTTGCATCACCGCCTGCGTGGCGTCTTTTAATCTGTCAAACTGATGTATCTGCGTCTGCTCGACATGGCGAGACAGGACGCTGTATAAATGCTCGGTACTCGCGGCACGTGGATAGTCAATCTCCGCGATAAACCACTCGCTGATCGGCAAGCCAGCTTGGCTTAAGCGCTGGACGACATGGTCGATATCTTTATCACCTAACATAGAAAACAGCATTTTGATGCTGGCAGGTTGGCTGCCGCTATGACTGTCTTTAGACTCGTGCTGCTCGGCGAGGTGCTGCTGCCAAAGCGGTACAAGCTGCGTCAATAAAAACTCGACACCTTGCTCATTGTGCGCCACATCAAATAGCCAATGACGCTGCTGGGTATGGCGGTAATCAAACCGTCCTGCCAGCTTGACTGTCTGCAGCGCCTGCTCGATGGCACTGATATCGATATCTAATGGACTGGCTAGCACAGCCGATAAGGCATTGGCAGTGTTCATAAGCGACAATGCTGGGCGTGGTAGCTGCATCGTGACAGCGGCATTGCTATACTGCCATGTGGCTGAGTCGAGGCTTTGGTAAGCAAAGTCCTGCTCGACCTGATAGCAGCGCGCTTGATGCTGATCAATCGCCTGCTGCACGCTATCTGGCATCGTAGTCGCCCCATAAATCAGCGTGATATCCTCACGCAAGATACCTGCCTTTTCGCGTCCGATATCCTCGACATTGTCGCCCAACCAATCGATATGATCGATACCGATATTGGTAATCACCGCCATGTCAGGATCTATGATATTGACCACATCCAAGCGACCGCCCAGCCCCACTTCTAATACCCATACCGCGCAGTTTGCTTCGGCAAATATCAATAATGCAGCAAGTGTCGTCATCTCAAAGAACGACAATGTCAAATCGCACTGCAGCCGCGCTGCCTCCACCTTACTAAAGGCATTGATTAAGGTCTCATCGCTGACCATCTCGCCATCGATGCGCACCCGCTCATTAAAAACGCTTAAATGGGGTGATTGATACAGCGCCGTTTTATACCCTGCCGCTTGGCACATTTGCGCAATCACTGCGGTCGTTGAGCCTTTACCATTGGTGCCCGCTACAGTAAATACATAAGCATCGTTTTTGGCGGATTGTACCAAGCCTAGCGCCTCAGCCACTGGCAACACGCGCGACAGCCCCATGTCAATTGCCGATACATGGATCTGCTGCATATAATTGAGCCATTCGGTCAAACTAGACTGGTTATCGGGCGTACTTGAGGTAGCAACTAAGGAGTCAGACATGAAGAAAACCTATCAAAAAAGAATCAAATAAAAACTGAAGACAGTATATAACTACCCAGCCAAAAAGCAAAAATAGCATTTACCGTGATTGACGATAAATGCTATTTTTAAGAGCAGTTTTGTAGCTGTGCCTATGCGATAAACGCCATAACCGGTGCGGCGTTACGCATCCACATTGGTGACGTGACACAGTTTTGCCAGCAGACGATAAATGGTATCGATCAGCTGATGACGATGCACCACTTCATCCACCACCCCATGCTCTAACAAAAACTCAGCGCGCTGAAACGGCTCTTCTAAGGTTTCGCGTACCGTCTGCTCGATCACGCGCTTGCCAGCAAAACCAATCATCGCTTTTGGCTCTGCTAAATGAATGTCTCCTAGCATCGCCAGCGAGGCTGTCACACCGCCATAGACGGGATTGGTCAACACCACAATATACGGTACGCCCGCCAATCGCAAGCGCTCAATCGCAGCGGCGGTGCGCGCCATTTGCATCAACGACAGCAAGCCTTCTTGCATACGCGCGCCGCCTGAGGCTGCAAAACAAACCAGTGGTGTTTTTTCCTCAAGGGCTTTTTCAGCGGCTTGTACAAACCGATCACCGACTACCGATCCCATCGAGCCGCCCATAAAGCGAAAATCAAAGGCACAAGTGACAATGTCTAGATTGCGCAGCTTGCCATACATCACGATCAGCGCTTCAGACTCGCCTGTCTTGTCTTGTGCTTCGCTCATGCGCTGTGGATACGGCTTACTATCGACGAAGCTCAATGGATCTTTTGCATTGAACTCTTGCCCCATCTCGCCATCTACTTGATCGAGCAGCCAGTTTAGACGCTCACGGGCGCTCATCGGTAGATGATGGTCACAATGCGGGCACACATAACAGTTAAAAATCAGCGCGGTATTGGTAATCATCGAGTGGCAGTTGCTACACTTGGTCGATGGTTCAGTCTCAACCGCAGTCAATGGAGCGGTAAGTTGCTGCTTAATACCAGGTATTGGGCGATTAAACCACGATTGGCCAGCAGCATTGCCGTTTTTTTCGGCGCTGGGTTTGTCAGTTGCGGTTTTTTCGATATTGTTTGGAGTTGTCATATCAGCTTTGGTTATTGTATCAGTCATAGTATTCGCCATTATCAAAGGCTTACAGGCAAGTTGGCTCGTTTACTTGTCCCTAAGAGTCCATTTATAAAATCAATTTAATCGTCACAGCACTCGATGATATAAGCCATCAGCAGGTAAGCTCATGCGAGACGGTCACAATTTATATATGAGGTTAGTTTACACACGTAAACTAACTTTAGCAAAGCCATTTCGTGCTGTCTTTATAGACATTGTTATTATAAACCCTGTTATGATAAACCTTGTCATTCGTCCAGCGCGCCGTCGCCTCAGCTCATTACCCCTAGGGACACCTTGAACAACTCACCGCTTACCTATGATACCGTCCGTTAAACTGTCAAACTGTCAAACTGTCAAACCGTCTAAAGCACCGCGCAGCTCGTCCATTTTTGTCATGATTTTTTGTTGAGCATTGGCCACTGCCGCCGCATCACTAGCATCGATATCGGCGAAGTTTTGTACCAGCGCACTACCAACGATAACCCCATCAGCATGCTGACCGATCGCTTTGGCAGAGGCCGCATCACGGATACCAAAACCCACGCAGACCGGCAAATCGGTCTCTGCTTTGATGGCTTGTACTTGAATGGCGACATCATCGGTATCGAGCGTCGCTGAGCCCGTCACGCCTTTGAGCGACACATAATAAATATAGCCACCGCAGTGGGTCAGCACTTGCTCACGGCGCTCAGGCAAAGTGGTGGGCGATAATAAGAAAATCTCATTCATCGCGTGCTCAGTTAAATGCTGAGTAAAGCTCCCCGCCTCAGCTGGCGGCAAATCCACCATCAAAATACCATCGACGCCTGCCTGCTCGCATAAGGTGACAAAATTATCATAACCGATGATCTCGACAGGGTTTAGATAACCCATCAGGATAATTGGCGTTTGCGTGTCTTGCTTGCGAAACTCTGCCACCATATTTAGCGCATCGCGGGTGCTGGTACCAGCTGCTAACGCGCGCTCGCCTGCCAAGGCAACAGTTGGCCCATCGGCCATGGGGTCAGAAAACGGCAAACCCACTTCGATCATATCTGCGCCGTGCTTGACTAAGTCATGCAATAGACCTACAGTCGTCGCAGGATTTGGATCGCCTGCCATCACATAAGGAATCAGGGCTTTTTTATTTTGTAATTTCAGGGTTTCAAAAGTGCTTTCAATTCTGGTCATACTTTTAACTCGGGTCATAATCGTCTCTAAAATTAATAAAAACTGGCTACAGTGGCGCTTTGTCATTCAATCAAAGAGCCACTCAATGTATGTCATCAACGTGGGTTTGTCGCAAAAACAATGCTCACCACTACAACGCAATCCCTTCTGCCTTCATCACTGAATGCAAGTCTTTATCACCGCGACCCGACATATTGACGACAATGCTCTGCTCAGG
>Ga0098070_100284_pt1 | contig 15177 bp, 16 predicted proteins | sample 28_taG_FD_75063 | JGI IMG/M metagenome (GOLD analysis project Ga0098070, IMG submission 75063) | Marine viral communities from Cariaco Basin, Caribbean Sea - 28_WHOI_OMZ | ecosystem: Environmental > Aquatic > Marine > Oceanic | place: Caribbean Sea: Cariaco Basin | collected 2014-11-12
AGATCAGAAAGCTATTGTACGTTTAGCTGCTGCAAGGCAAGAGTATATTGACCAAGCTCAATCTATCAACTTGTTCTTTGACGCAGATGAGGATGAAGCTTACATCAGTGAGGTTCATAAAGAAGCCTTCCTAAATCCGCATATTAAATCATTGTATTATATGCGTACTAAGGCAGGTGTTAATGCTAGTAAGGAGTGTGTAGCTTGTGAAGGTTGAGGTTAAAGATAAGGATGATAGGTACGAGATAACCTACTTACAAGATAGTAATATTGTTGATGGATATTATGTTAGTAAAGATCTTATCGACAATTTAGGTATGGAGAAGATTGTATATTTGATCTCTCAAACATCCCTAGATGTTGCTATGAAGATAATTAACTAACAGGAGATATGGTTATGAAATATTTAACATTACTATTAATGCTAACATGTGTTAGTGTACATGCGGAGATTGGAATTAACTTAGGGTTCTTTACAGAACATTTGTCTAGAGACAAACCTGAGTATAATGAAGATAATGAGTTGGTTCAACTGACTTACGCAGATGAAGATGGTTATGAGTATTCCATAGCCACTTTCTCTAACTCTCACTTTGTACGTAGTCATTTGATTGGCTGGGGTTATAGGTGGGGTAACTTCGGTTTAGGTTTAGCAGCAGTGCATGGTTATGAAGGTTATATTACTAGTCACATAGGTGATATAATCTTTATGCCAGTAATGTCTTATGACGCTGGCCCTCTTAAGTTTAACTTCGTTGGTAACGTAGTTAGTGTTGGTGTTCAACATAAATTTTAGACAAAAGAAAAGGGGCGTAAAGCCCCTTATATTACCTCCTATGGCACATCATTAACGATGTCTGCACTCGTCATGTTTAACATCTGGAAAGTACAATTGGCTGCACTACCAGAGTCAAGCAAGAACGGGTAGGTATCTCCATCCCCCATCCTCCACCAATGTACAGGAGCAGAGCTAATTAAGCTTAAATCTCTAGGAGATCCGCTATTGTATATATCTGATATGTTTGCGCTTTGGTCACTATCCCATATAGCTAGTTCATCTACCTTACAGTTGTTACGCATTGCTTGACCATTGTTAAACCTGCCCACCCTAAAGTTTTGGGGTTGTACACTGCCAGTATAACCAAAGTTATTATTTGTGTTAACATTAGTGCCATTCACTAATGTACCATCAATAAAGAAATTAAAACGCCCATAGTAAGCGTTTACACTTCCGCTACCTGCCCCTGTTGTACCCCCGTCATAAGTTACCATAATATGGTACCAATTGTTTGTACTTAGGCTATTTACGGCTGTAGAAAAGTTAAGCCTGTTATTACTGCTACCATAACGCATTTCTAAACGCTTCTGGTTGTTTTGCCCGTTGTACTTTATTTGGATGCAACCTTGGTTTGTTACATCTTGACTGCCAAAATAAACAATTGTTTGAGATTGATTTGTTGATGTCCCGGGCTTAAACCAAAAAGAAATAGTCCAAGCATCAGAAGACCCTGTACCATTAGTTGTACGTCCTAAAACATTCTGCAAAACACCTGCATTTGCTTGCAAATAATCGTTATTATTAAACTTCACACTCTTAGTGTTAGCAAAGGGTGGTGTACTTACTGTCAGTACAATTGTCTTGCTATCCTCACCGTTGTAGTTAATGGCCTTTACTGGGATGTTATAAGTACCAACAGGCAAACCGCTACCACCTATCAACTTCCTTGGGTTGCCTTCAACAGTTGTAATCCCCGGAACATTCGACAAGTCCCACTCATAACCTACACCATAATCAGCTGTAAGCTCATAGTTTACTACTGATCCACTCACACTAGAAATAGAAAGCGTGCTGGTGATTGCAGGTATATTCCCAGTGGGTGTACCAGAGCTAGAAAATATAGCGTTTAAAGCGTCACAAGTTTCTACAGCTGTAGTGCCATAGGGTGTGCCAGACTCATCAACGTATTCAGCAAAGTCTATACCTGTTGTTATATCTAAACTTTTAGCTGTGTCACTTATTGAACATGTGTCGTCAGTAACTGTAGCATGTAAAGAGTTTAAAAACTGAGCCCCGTTTGAGTCCTCTATAAATATAGCGTTAGCTGAGCTATCTTTATACACTTTTATCGTCATTGTTTTATTACCTGAATAACTGAACCTGCGTTTACTAGAGTACCTCCAGCACTTAGCCTCACCTCCAAGCCTATCGGGTTGTCTCTTGTGTTCAAGTCCCCCATGTATATTAAGTCTGGTTCTAAAGACTTCCTGTAATTAATACCTGAGCCACTATCTAAACGGCCTACTATTTTTTCAAGTGTATAAGAGGCTGCCCCAGCTCCTAGCGTGTACCTAAACTCTAGTAAGGTGTTGTTAGTGTTTGGGTTTACAGTAAAATCATTCCTGATAAGTATAGTCGAACCTAGGGCTAGTTCGGTTGTGTCTAGCTTGCCCGTACTTGTGTCCATTAACTCTGTAACACCACTAGGTGAATATACTTTATTAGTAAAAGCACCTAGTCCGTCATTAGGTATAGCTGTCCATGTATTTGCCAGTAACGTCACTGGTGTTGTTGAAGTTGATGTGTCATTGTAGTCAATGAATCCATTAGTATCCGCACTCCCCGGTAACGTACCTTCCAGCGCCTCTTTGTAATACCTGTACTCCAAATCGTTCAAACTTTCTAAAGGCATTATATCACACCCAATTTAGTCTTGTAATAGATTAAAGCTAACTTATTAGTACTTAACTCCGAGCTTGTTAATGAGAGTTCCTTTAGGAAGAAAGCCCTTTTAGCATCACTGATTGTCATACCTTACCCTCACTTCTTCTTAGTAATTGTACCAGCTCCCATCATAGCCCTCTCAATCTCATCTAATCGAGCCCTACGACCTTTAAGCTTCATCCTAGCATCTTCCGCTAGACCACTACCTAAGATACCACCCTTCTTCTTTTTGGCAGCTTCACCGTTCTTCTTTTTTGGCATTATTTACGCACCTTTATCTCTGTAATTTTATTCCCTAACAACTCAAGCTTCTTCCCTAGGTTATCCATTGTGTTGATTAACCTATCATAGTCTCTCGTGTTGATCTTCATCCTTTCTTCCAACCTAATAATCCTTTCTTTGCTGGAATCTATACTATTTTGTAAAAGAATATCGTACTTGTCTAATTCAACTACCTTGTTAGTCAGGTTTTCTCCGATAGCGCTCATCTTTGCCATTTGAGTTTGATTGCTGACGTATGATCCTACGCCAACACCCACAAGAGTAATGACACCGATGATTGTACGGATAGTCTCCTGACTTAGACTCATGACTCTTTTCCTGCCTTCTCATTCGCCTCTTTGATTTTAGCTAGGAACGCATCATCATGTGGAGTTTTAGTGCTCTTAACAATGATGTCTGCTACATAAAACAGTAGCCATTCCATTACTTCCTTTGATGCTGCTTTAGTAATGATACTTACCACGGTGCCTAAGGCCACCTTTAATATACCTGCAATCATATTAACCCTTCCAGCGGCCTTTGCCACTCCTCGTATCTATATGCGTGAATGTTTTATAATTACCAATACCAAACTTGTCTGGGTATTTCCAGTCTAAGTATTGCGCAATCTCATCTGGAGCAATACCCTTGACTTGAATGTCAGCAGCACGTCCACGAACATGGTAGGACTTGTCAGCCCCACCAACTTCCCTGTTATAATCAGGGCATCTATTCCCTGATGTGATTTTTACAGGAGCGTTGTAGGCGTCCCTTACGTCCTGTAAAACCTTTACAAGTTCTGCATCAACTGTGTCATAATCACACTCTCCGCAGTTACACTTGAATTCACTTCTACTAAAGTTATTACTCAGCTTGGTCATTTAACTCTACCCCAAAGATTCCTAAATAATTATCCTCATAAGATTTCTTATAATCTCTGTTACCATTCAGGTGAGCAGTCATACGAATAAACCTATTAAGACTTGGTGTTACCTTAGCGTTAAGAGAGCGTAGAGCCTGTGTAGCACCCCTACCTAACCTAACCCCTTCCTTCGGTTGGAAAGACACTCCTGCGCCCGTAAAGACGGGTTCTATGAGGTCTTCTGTACGAGCATTAACAGCAGTCTCACCATTAACCTCTACAGCCCCACCTAAGCTAGAAGTTTCATACTCTTCACGCAACATAGGGATAACTACATCTTCATACTGAGTACGTATTACAAGCTTGGCATCATCAGCAGCTTCTGCTGGTACACCGCCTGTCTGTGATACATAAGCTCCCATTTCAGGGGAAGCTAAGAACTCAATAGTCTGGTTGTATTCCTTAATGTTTTTAACACCACCAGAATGATCACCAACACCCTCTAAGATGGATTGAACCTGTTGGTCCATATTAATCTTATGTGCTTCAGGTTCTAGTGACTTATCCATTTGTTTGATGTTATCTTTCATGAAGTCAAAGTATTGACCTACAGTCTTAGCATCCTGTTGATCTGCTGGGAATAAGTCAGCAGTTTTACCAGTACCTTCGGAGTTAGTATTCATTGTGATAGCTTCAATAGCTACAGCTTCAATCTCAGGACGAATAGCAATAGCATGTCCAAAGATTTTAGAAGTTGCTGCTGCACGTGATACACGTGGATTAGATAGAATCATTGCTGTTTGTACAGTTTGATTCTTATCAATCTCAGCCTTCAACACTTCCATACTAATCTTACCAGTGATTTGGTCTTCATAGCGTTGAGCCATATCTAGGATTGGTTGTGACATATTAGTCAACACCTCACCAGACTCAGCACCTACTTGATTCAATGTGGAGATAGTAGGGGCTAGTTTTTCACGCATAAGTTGTAAGCCTTGCTCCTTAGTGTAAGTACCATCGGCTACACCAGTTGCCACATCACTGAACTCATTGTTAAGCTTATAGTATTGTGTAGCCCCTAGGTTACCTACAGCAAGCTCAGCATTATTCCTGCGTATCTTACGTTGATAATCTAATTGTGCAGATTGGAAACCTAGCTGAGCTGTGGAGTCTTTAAGCTGCTCCCTAGCAACTAAGTTAGTACGGTACATCTCTACAGCTTCATCCCTTTGTACGGGAGTCATTGTAGCTGTAACATAACCTGCGTCTACAGCATCAGATTCAAACTTAATCCTATCTTGCTCTTCTTGAGTACCTTCAGCTACAACCTTACCAAAGCCAGCAGTGGACATAATACCACTCTGCACTTCCTTGAGGTCATCAAAGCTCATACCAGCAGCTAAAGCTTGGGTTACATTCTGACGCATCTTACGTCTACCTTCCTGAGAAGATAATTCACCACGTTCTACAGCATCAGATATTACTAGTTGTTGTTGGGCAAAAGAGTTCTTACCTGCGTTAACAGCAGCTTGAGCACGCCTTGCAGTTACGTCTTGAGCAATATCAACACCTAAACCAATCAGGTTGCCCACTGTCTTTTGGCCTATTAGGCTAGACTTGTCAGCCACCCCCGAAGTGGGGGAGACTGCTGTCTGACCTATTTGACCTACGTTGCTTGTATCAAATACAGCCATTATTCTTCTTTATACCTTTTTGAAAATTCTAAAATTTCTTCTAGTTGTTGTTTAAGATATTTATCACTCTCTGGTAAAGTATCAATTAACAATTTGAAATCATCGTTAGTTGTATAACCAGAAGCTCTCATAACACTATTAAACAACCTCATATCCTTACTTTGCAGATCACGCTTGATTAACTTCGATAACTCTTCTCGGGCAACATAATCAGCTTCACCACTCCATACACGCCAAGCTTCATTGAACGTCCTGACGGTGTAATCACGCTCCTCTGGGGTAATACCATCTCGTAACAATTGCTTCTTGTACGAACCATACCACTCCTTGACGTCATTCTTAAGTTCCTTAGACTCTGTATATGTCTTATTACTATTCCACCTAGCCGCAGCTTCAGTGCTAGTGCCAAAACCAAATACAGCCATGAAAGCTTCACGTTCAGTCACTGGTAATTCTAGACTATCAATCTTCTTACTAGCTTCTTGTTTATGTAATGCTTTAAACGCATTAGACATACCAGAAGATAGTTTAAGGAAGTCTTCCATTACCATCTTGAGTGTAGTTGGAGTTTCTTGATGATCTTCTATTAAGTTAAAGTACCTAGCACCAGTCTTAGCAAAGTTAGTTAACCTTGGGTTATTACCAAAGAATAACTGACCAGAAGGTGTAGATGCTACAGTGGTTCCTAAATCTGTAGTGAATAGGTTATGAATAAATTCATAAGTACCATACATATCTACAGGGGACAAACCACTAAAGTCTGTACTACCTTCACCCATAGTTTGATTTAGTAGAGCATTAAACATAACACCTTCTAAACCTTGAACTACTGCGTCCCTAATAACTGGATCCTCTGGTAGATCAATACCCATTGAAGAATAAAGCTCATACATAGCCGCAGGAGGTAGGGTATACATCAATGCGTTAAAGCCAGCTAACCTAGCTTTCTGACCCTTAGTTAGATTACGGTTAAACGTCATCTGAGTCATAGCTTTATGTGGTACTTGCATAAACTGGAATACAGCAGCTAAGCTATCCTGATTATACTTTAAGTCACCAGCAGCATTCATGTTGTAAGTGTAGTTACGAGCTAACGCACTAACACGATCTTGCACAGCTAAATCACTCATATCAAGGCCATCATCAATAGCCTTATACCTATGAGCTAGCCAAGCTGTCATCATGTTAAAGTTCTCACCAGCATCAAAACCAAACTTACGAACTAGTGTCAAGGGTTTGAAATCCTTCTTAGCCACTTCATCAGCCATATCAGCCAATGCACCACGTACTAGGTTTTGTTTATCAATAGAGGCTACAAGACCAGAACGTTTGAATTGTTTAAACATATCCTCAGCTTCCTTAGCTGACATACCTAAACTATCCAACATCACCTTGTTTGGCTTACCCCCCATTTGGAAAGTAGTTAATACAATAGTCTCCAGAGGAGCCCTAGCACTTGCTACATATTTAGGGAAGTTAGCTGTAAGCTGAACTGCCTGATGACTTTGTACAATAAGCTGACGTAATGGGTTGGTTGCCAAGTACATATTGAATGCTAAGTTCTTACCCATAGCACTAGGTCCACGAGCATCAGCTAACCATTGAGCACCTTTACCAAGTTTAGTTGCACCTGCATTACCTAAGATGTTGGAGATACCTTTCATGGTAGCTTTATACCCATCATCTATTGCGTTGATGTAACCATTCTCAATATAGTTAATGTACTCCCAAGTTGTACGGGCATCAGCTAGACGTTTATTATTCTGCTGACCTTCTCCACGGTATTGAACATCCTTAATTTCATTAGGGAAAGTACGAGATCCGATATCATTCTTAGGAAGAAACTCTGGATACTGTGACATGAAACGTTGCTTAGAAGTTTCCAAGAAGTCACGCATCTTAACTCGATTAGATGTAGAACGTGCAGATAGAATCATACTATCCACTGGGCCAAGAATAGGGGCCTGAGAAGGATCTATACCCCCACTAGGCTCCCCACCTAAACGTTGTCCACGAGCACGCTGTACACTACGTCCAGTATTCATTGCTACATCCCAACGATCATCCTTAGATACATCAGCACCTTTTAGATCATCACGCCAGAAGTATTCACCTTCAGCATCATTAGCTTTGAAACGTGCAATAAGCTTTTCTGCGTCCTTGTTATTACCTGCTGTAGCTATAGCTTGGTTATATAAGAAGTTACCATCACTATCTTTAACCCTTTGTACTACAAACTTAGGGTCAGTATAGTTAACAGTATAATAACCTTCACGATAATGTAACACTTTACTATCATCGTTTAACGCACGTAAGTAAGATCCATCTTGTGCATTCTCAACTAGTATATGCCTAGCTTGTGTACCTGCTACATTAATTGGATCTTTAAGTTGAGCTAGTGTACCACCCTTAGCGTACAAGTCATCAATAACAGCTTGGTCAATAGACCTTAATTCACCTGTCTTCTGATCATACACATTAGCTGGTGTAGCATTCTGCTTACTCAATGGTTTAACAAATAGACGTGTATCAGATTGCTTGTCAATAAACTCTTTGAAACCTTTATTTGTTAAGCTACGAATCATATCCCTATTCTCTAGAGAGTACGTAGTATCCCAATAAGATTTCCAATCACGTAATACTTGTTGTTCTGCTGGTGTAATACCTTGTGCGGTTAATTCATTGTGGTTTAACACCCTACCTTTATGGTTTTGTTCTTTAATGATATCTTCAAGGATTTGTTGTCTACCCTTGTCAACCTTCATAAAACCATCAGCAAAGCCCTTACCTAAATCTAGTAAAGCACTCTCCAATCCAGCAGCTTGGTCTACAGCCGTGTTAGCTGCTAAAGTTAAATGACCATCTAGCATAGATTGTGGGTCTAAAGCATAACGTTGGATGCTACTGAAAGTAGAAGCTAGTCCGTTCATGTTAGTTGAGGAACCAATGCGATCAAATAGGTTATACTTAACATCTAACTCAGACCATTGGTTTACATCCATTGGGTTAAACTTATAGTCATAGTTAAGTTGTACCATGAAGTCTGGGTTAACATCAACCTTAGTTGGATCAATATCCCCAACCTTAACTAACGCATCAAACTCAGCTTTAGTTGTAGGTACATACTCATCACCATCCCTACGTAATAATGTCAGGGTATCTTCTGAAGCACCAAAGTCACGTAAAGCCCACTCGGCCATATCTAAAGCTTCTTGTGCGTTAGATACACCACCTTGAGTAGGTCCATACACAGCCTTAACTTTAACACCATCAGCTACAGCTTCAACGTTAAACATTTCAGAACGTGGGGTCATAGCATTAACTTGAACTAACTTATTCTTAGCGTCAGCTCTTAATTGTTGCTTCTCAAATTCTGTGTAGTGGATAGCACCACTCTCATCAGCTAGCTCTACAATATTAAGATCAGGATTACCAACCTTATTATTTACACTAGCATCAGTCTTACCAATCTCTGGTAATATATCATTGGCTACAGCTTCTTCCCTTGATGCCCCATATAAAGCTTCTGCTGCTTCACCAGATTCATCTAGAGCTGCTGTTTCGTGCATAGCACGAGCTTTACCTACGTTAGTATCCTTCACTACCTGACTAACTGAAGAAGGCTTCACAGAGCTTCTAGCAGCGTCTCTAGAGGCATTTGAAGCTACATCCCCTACTGCCTTACTACCTTTACGGAAAAACCTCACACCGGAAGCTATAGGGCCTCCTAGGATAGTCATATCTAATACAGATACAACGTTATCTAACCATACATCACTATCTTCGTAGTAACCATCCTCTAAGAATGTACGTAAGAAGTTAACCCTAGCAAAGTCATTAGGGTCTTGCATCACCACTGAGGAATTCTTATTAACAACCTCAATTAAGTTTTCAATGATGTTTAACTGTTCATCTTTAGGGGCATTATTGATTGCCTCAATAATCTCTTTCTTAGCACTACCTAATAACAGGAAGTCTGATACTTCAAACTCACCTTCAAATGCAGTGCTAATCTTAGAGGCCATAGCTGGCTCCATGAAAGGAGTTATGGATGTGAGGAAATCCCCAGTAGCTGTAAGGGTGTCAGTATCACTACCTGCTACAGCTTGAGTTAATAATTGTTGTTTTGCTTTCTTAAATTGTTGCACTTCAAATATAACATCTGAAGCGTTAATACGAGTAAATTCCCTTTCCTCGAACTCTACATCCCCTTCATCCGCAATAGTGGATTCAGTGGCAATTAAGTTCTGAGGGTTATACATAGGGGAATCTGGATTTAATACAGTGTTAGCAGCGGCTTCTTTCTCTTGATCTGAATACTGTGGGTCAGCTAAGAACTTAATTAGCTCTGACCTAGCACTAGCCATTGACCTAGCTTTTACAAGTTCTACTAGATTCTTTGCTGCATCTGATTGTAAATCCTCATCCAGCTCAGAGTTTACTATCCTATAGTTTTCCTCTACTAATGCAGGATCATCTGTCATTATAGAGGCTTGAGCTGCTGCATTTATATTTGATTGTTTGTTATTAACAAGGACGCTAGATTTAACGTCCCCATTAATATCTTGCAAGGTAACACCGGCTGAATCATCGCTGATATCAGCTAATGTAACATCTTCATTAACTGCCACTAACCGGCTCCTCCTGCAAATGCACTAAAGGCTTGACCTGAAATTTGGAAACCTAAATCACTAGTGAATTGATGTTCCTGACTTCTTACCATAGCTCTAGCTGCTTCATTACGTAATTCAGATATTGATATAGCTGCACTCTGTCCACCTCGAATAGCTGCATTCCTTGCGGAAGTTAGCGTACTCAATGCCCCTGTAGCTCCAGCTTCACCTGAACCACCAGCAACACCTAAGTTTTGAGAGGCTTGCAGAATCTGGGCTTTTCTTACACGTTCTTCCCTAATATTCTGCCTACGCCTATTAATATCTTGAATTTGACCTTGGGCTGTTTGTATCTTATTAGCCCTTTCGGTAGCCCTTGCGGCCCTCCTAGCATCTTTCTTAGCCTCTTCAGCCTCATATACTGCTAGACCTACAGGCCCACCCAATAAGGTGGCTGCCACTGCACCTGACATTTAACCCTCCAATAATTTCATATAAGTGGTTTCTGTTTTAACAAACCCATCGGGGACATTATGCTCATGCCCCTCTTTAAATACAATGTAGTGAGAAGTAACACCTAGTTTAATAAGCTCTTCTTCTGACTTCTCTAACATTAACCTTAGTACGCCTTGATTCCTGTAGGATTCTTTAACGTACATACCTAACTCACTAGCTTTTACAGCCTTTGAATACACATCAGGTGATATCAGATTACCAATGTAACCTATCAAAGACAGCCCATCAAAAGCAGCTACAACACTCAGGCATTTAGTCTCTATAAGCTTCTCAACCATAGGCCAATTAACTTGGTAAGGGAGGTTGGAGAATTCCTTCTCCACTTCCTCATAATGATCCTTACCTAAATAGAAACAAGCTTTGATACTACGAGGGTCATCCAAGACTACTATATCAAACATTACTATTAACTCCCATCACCATAGACCAACCAAGAACTTGGAAGTCTTTAAGTGGCTCTGTCTTCATGCGCAATGATAAAGATTTACCACCACCCCTAAGTTTATTCTTAGTTGTAACTACACTGTTACCATCATCAAAACCATCCCCAGATCCAGTTGGCATATAGAACCTACGATGCCTGTAAGCTTGGAATTCTCTCCCCCACTTACCTGCCCTATCTGAATTAGTCCAATTCCATCTAGCTTGTACGAGACAAGAGGATGGGTTAACTGGTTGTAGGTCACCACCAACATCAACAAAACCTGATTCAGTCTTATTAAGTAGAGTGACTAAGTAAGGTACTTGCTTATTACGCAATGTGTCCCCACCTGTTAGGTATGAGGTGACAAAGTATCCTTCTGCGTCTGTAGGTGTTGGGTCAGTCCAAACTGGGACAGTTCCTCCTGAGGTTGCATAAGGGAATATAGCCCAGTCCGTAAAGGTTTGATCTGATTCCGTGGCAAATCCATACTGTATCCTATCATTCAATGAACCTGTTTGATAAGTCTGACCTATTAGATATAAGAAGTCAATATCAGATGCTCCCGGCACTTGACTAGAGATTATAACAGGATCACCTGCTACAATTACATCATCAACACCTACCACAACTTGCTCTTCTATACTACCTATCGCATCAGGGGGTAAGGCTACCACTGATAAGACTTGCACTTCGTTCTGAGTCAGATTACCCTCAACTACTTTCTGAGTGTACGCGCCTAAGGTTAAGTCCAGAGACAATATCCTAGTAGACTCTATCTCAGGTATAACCCATTCAACCTTACGATTAACCCTAGAGGAATCACCTTTAGCATTGCTTAGATCTAGTGGAGATATATTACTGAAGTAGTCATCTAATATATCTTCAGAGATTAGCACATGTTCCAAATCGCCTAACTGGTTGTACTGGATAGCGTTAACACCTTCATTATTCAAGAATAAGATGGTATCACCTGTATCAACAATACTACCTTGGTAAGGGGCTGGTTTACTTGTGATCTTAACCACTTGGTAACTGGTAGCTGTAAATCCACTATCAGATACTGGCCTTACTGCCCACACCCCTTGATCAGAAAAGATTAAGAGAGAGTCTTTATAAGCCTTGAGTTCAGTTAAGTTCCTAGCCTCATTAATAGGAATAAAACCACCATCAGTTGCGACTAAATCTGGATTATTAACACCAGTGGGATCACCCTCTTGATAGCACTTACCTACATCACTATCCCTTCGAATCAATTGACTGAAGAAAATAGTATTTTCAAGTTTAGGTGCGCCATCAAAATCAGCTTGTGGACCAGTTAAGTCCCCTAAAAATCCTCCATACCACATACGTCCAGCATAATATTCCATAATGCCAATACGCTCACCAGAAATGGCATTGTCAGAAGGGAAAGGTGAACTAGTAGGAGATCCATACCAGCTTCCAGAGATTGATTCATCAAATATCTTATCAAGAAAATCCTTCCTAGATGCCTGTCGGTCAAACAATCTAATAATAGCAGACCCCATAGGAGCTCTATCATTGGTTGGAATTTCTTGTGACATAACTATGCCATGAAATCTATCCGCAGTAGGGTAGGTAGGTTCAGCAGCATTAGCGTAATAGAAGTTGTTAAACTTATCAGCCAATGCAGGTACCTTACCTCCAGACTCTGTAAGTCCTTGATAGTAACCCACAGGATCTATCTTAGTGCTTCCACCTTCAGCTAAGCAAGCCCTACCAAAGCCTTGATTACGCAGATTATAAAGATACATCTCATCATTATCATCAAATGGAGATGTTACAGAGGGCCTAATATGTAAGTTTTGACCCTCAGTTAGGTCATCTCCTGATGTAGGATCTATAGCTTTTAAGCCCCAAAAATCCCTTACCCTAAGGTTCGTACTATGTACTAAATCCACTGAATCGGTGGACTCATCATACTCTAACACAGATAAATAATCTTTAACCTGCGTTTCAGATACTGAGCTTGGGGCACCTGCTAATAACATTTTCTTACCGAATTGCTTAGCAGGGGAACGCACAAATGTGTCGAAGGGTAAACTTATGCTAGGTTGATTTTGAACTGGAACTAAGCCAGAGCTAGCAACCTTGTATACAGCTAACTTTATCTTACCAACTATAGTGCTACCAAAATCATCGTGCATAAAGAGGATTAATAAGTTTACATCCCCCTTATCGCCAACTCCTTCCCACAACTCTGTATTTAAAACTTTAAGGTCAGTATTCCTTAGTGTTTCAAAAGTGTCGAAGTATTGATTTATATTACCTTCGCCGTAATAGGATTGGTGTACATCTATCTTAGCCATTCCTAATCTACGGTGTACAGACCCGTCCTTAAATAGATTCATGTTTACCATCTCAATGGCACTATCAGGAATCATATTTAAAGGGCTAGCGTCTGTAATCAAACCCTTAGAGAAGGAATTAAACTCTAATGGACTACTTGTTCTCGGCATCCTTTACTGCTCCTTTCTTAGGCTTAGCAGCTTCTTTAGCTAGGTGACGGTCAATAGCCAGCTCAGCTTGTTTGGAAGTGGTATAACTACCACGTAATTCTAGATGTACACTACCTTTACCAGTAGGCTTAATCTCTTTAAAACCAAATGTACCATCACCTACGATTTGGTATCCTTTATATTCTACAATCATTTATTTACCCTGAATGTTGCGTCTCTGTGATACTTCCTACCACGCCTACCAAAGTCTGGGTACTTAACCCCACCTTTAACTCTCCAAGCTTTCTGAGAGAGCCAACGTTGTTGTCTTTGGGCTTCCTGCTCTGCCTTGTTGTCAGGCATTTGTTTTAACTTAGAGAATGCTCTACTTTTAGCTTCCTCTAGTAATGCAGTAAAAGCCTCTGCTGGTAAGTCTGGTATATGACTATCTACTTGTTGCCACTCAGGCATTAAGTAAGCTTGAGCCTGCACTTTGTTACCTTGTAGGGTAGCTTCTAGTACATTGTCAAAGCTGTCAAAGACTATTGTTTCGTCATCGAAAGATGTATAGTAAGTTGGGCCAGTGTTATTGGCAATGAATAGTTCAATACCAGAAGGGTCTGTTACAGTGTCAACCCAATCCACATCACTGCGTCTACGGTTTAACACTCTTAAGAAGTCATCTGGCTCTAGCCAACGCATCCTCTCATAATTTTTAGAGGTATTGTCTAACTTACTTTTATCGTAGTTAATGAATGCTAGCTCTTTAACATCCTCAACAATTTTCATATGTGTTGGTAGGTTTACATCAGTACTACCAAGTAATTGTATAGGTCTATTTAGATGAGGCCAATTACGATTACTCATCATAGCAAAGTATGTAGACTTAACTATTTGAGCAACCTGTACAGACTCCATAGTATCGTCTATACTATTTACCTCATCAGAATCCATGTCATTAAGGATGTCAGTTACTATATCAAGTAATGTCATCTTCATGCTGCTATAATCCTATCAATTGCCAAAGACGCTGTAGGTGATATATTCCAACCTACTGTAGGTGTAGAGGAGAATAAACCCCCTGCATTAGCGCCTGAACTATCCCTTATAATTTCATAAGTAAATATGGCACCTGCAGGGACATTAGCGTTAGAGGTAAAAGCACTGGCAATTAATACACCCGCTGTATCCACAGACGCACTTACTGAGTTGCCATTTTGTACGCCATTAATTAATCCCCTTGCATGTAAATCTGCTTGGGATTGACTACCTGTTCTCCCATACTGTAACACAACCCTAAAAATATAAGCACCAGCTTCATTAAAGGTCACATTACCTAAGTTATCAATCATGACTGGATCTGATACAGTGCCTTGGGCGTTACCAAATTCTACTTGGAATGGAGTGTCTGTTCCCGTAGGCTCTTGTGAGGTGGCAGTACTAAACGCAGTTAATACCCTCTCATACTGAAGGTTGCCTACATCGACTAAGGTGTTTGGGTCTTGGAAAGAGGTAGTGGTGTCACCATTAGAAGTCAGTACATGACCTGATGTCGCAGCATCTGCACCTCTAGGTTCATGCCTGTTAGCATCTGCAATGTCTTGATGCTCTATTGTCATTTACTATCTC
>Ga0098070_100287_pt1 | contig 15004 bp, 8 predicted proteins | sample 28_taG_FD_75063 | JGI IMG/M metagenome (GOLD analysis project Ga0098070, IMG submission 75063) | Marine viral communities from Cariaco Basin, Caribbean Sea - 28_WHOI_OMZ | ecosystem: Environmental > Aquatic > Marine > Oceanic | place: Caribbean Sea: Cariaco Basin | collected 2014-11-12
CCGGTGAGAAATTCGAAAGGTGACATCTGACATGGCTCAAACGTTCCTTGGCCAGAAACGTCTTCGCAAATATTATGGCAAGATCCGCGAAGTGCTGGATATGCCGAACCTCATTGAGGTTCAGAAATCTTCCTACGATCTGTTCCTTCGTTCTGGCGACGCCGAAGCGCCTCAAGACGGCGAAGGCATCAACGGTGTTTTTCAATCTGTTTTCCCGATCAAGGATTTCAACGAAAACTCCGTGCTGGAGTTCGTGAAATACGCGCTGGAAAAGCCGAAATACGACGTCGAAGAATGCATGCAGCGCGACATGACCTATTCCGCGCCGCTGAAGGTCACCCTGCGTCTGATCGTCTTTGATGTCGATGAGGACACCGGCGCCCGCTCGGTCAAGGACATCAAGGAACAGGACGTCTTCATGGGTGACATGCCCCTGATGACCCCGAACGGCACCTTTGTCGTCAACGGCACAGAGCGTGTGATCGTCAGCCAGATGCACCGTTCGCCCGGCGTGTTCTTTGACCACGACAAAGGCAAGACGCATTCCTCGGGCAAACTGCTCTTTGCCTGCCGCATCATCCCGTACCGCGGCTCCTGGCTCGACTTTGAGTTCGACGCCAAGGATATCGTCTTTGCCCGCATCGACCGCCGTCGCAAACTTCCTGTGACCACCCTGCTTTACGCTCTGGGTCTGGACCAGGAAGGCATCATGGATGCCTATTACGACACCGTCACCTACAAGCTTGAGAAAAGCCGCGGCTGGGTTACGCCGTTCTTCCCCGAGCGTGTGCGCGGCACCCGCCCGACCTATGACCTCGTCGATGCCGCCACCGGAGAGATCTTTGCCGAAGCCGGCAAGAAGGTCACCCCGCGCGCCGTCAAGAAGATGATCGACGAAGGCACCATTACCGAGCTGTTGGTGCCGTTTGAACATATCGTCGGCAAATTCGTCGCAAAGGACATCATCAACGAGGAAACCGGTGCCATCTACGTCGAGGCCGGTGATGAGCTGACCCTTGAATTTGACAAGGACGGCGACCTGATCGGTGGTACCGTGAAGGAACTGGTTGACGCGGGCGTGACCGAGATTCCGGTTCTCGACATCGATAATGTCAATGTCGGTCCCTACATGCGCAACACCATGGCGATGGACAAAAACATGGGCCGCGAGACCGCGCTCATGGACATTTACCGCGTGATGCGCCCGGGTGAGCCGCCCACCGTCGAGGCCGCCTCGGCTCTGTTCGACACGCTGTTCTTTGACAGCGAGCGTTATGACCTCTCCGCTGTTGGCCGTGTGAAGATGAACATGCGCCTGGCGCTGGACGCAGAAGACACCCAACGTACCCTGCGCAAGGAAGACATCATCGCCTGTATCAAGGCGCTAGTCGAACTGCGTGACGGCAAGGGCGACATCGATGACATCGACCACCTCGGCAACCGCCGCGTGCGTTCGGTCGGCGAACTGATGGAAAACCAGTACCGCGTCGGCCTTCTGCGCATGGAGCGCGCGATCAAGGAGCGTATGTCCTCGGTCGAGATCGACACGGTGATGCCGCAGGATCTGATCAACGCGAAGCCGGCCGCGGCCGCGGTGCGCGAATTCTTCGGTTCCTCGCAGCTGTCGCAGTTCATGGACCAGACCAACCCGCTGTCGGAAGTCACCCACAAACGCCGCCTCTCGGCGCTTGGGCCGGGCGGTCTGACCCGCGAGCGCGCGGGCTTTGAGGTCCGCGACGTTCACCCGACCCATTATGGCCGGATGTGCCCGATTGAAACGCCGGAAGGTCCGAACATCGGTCTGATCAACTCGCTGGCCACCTTTGCCCGCGTGAACAAGTACGGCTTCATCGAGACCCCCTACCGTGTCGTGAAGGACGCGCAGGTCACCGACGAAGTGCACTACATGTCCGCGACCGAGGAAATGCGCCACACTGTGGCCCAGGCCAACGCGGCGCTCGACGCAGACGGCAAGTTCCAGAACGATCTGGTCTCGACCCGTCAGTCCGGCGACTACACCCTGGCCCCGCGTGAAAACGTCGACCTGATCGACGTGTCGCCCAAGCAGTTGGTCTCGGTTGCGGCCTCGCTCATTCCGTTCCTGGAAAACGACGACGCCAACCGCGCTCTGATGGGCTCGAACATGCAACGTCAGGCGGTTCCGCTCCTGCGCGCCGAGGCACCGCTGGTCGGTACCGGTATCGAGGAAATCGTGGCCCGCGACTCGGGCGCTGCGATCATGGCGAAACGCGCCGGTATCATCGACCAGGTCGATGCCCAGCGTATCGTGATCCGTGCGACCTCTGACTTGGAGCTGGGCGATGCGGGCGTCGACATCTACCGCATGCGCAAGTTCCAGCGTTCGAACCAGAACACCTGCATCAACCAGCGTCCGCTGGTGAAGGTTGGTCAGGAAGTGCGCAAAGGCGAAGTGATTGCTGACGGTCCTTCGACCGATATGGGCGAACTGGCCCTCGGCAAGAACGTCGTCGTCGCCTTCATGCCCTGGAACGGCTACAACTACGAAGACTCCATCCTGATCTCCGAGCGGATTGCCCGTGACGACGTCTTCACCTCGATCCATATCGAGGAATTCGAAGTCGCCGCGCGTGACACCAAGCTTGGCCCGGAAGAGATCACCCGCGACATCCCCAACGTCGGTGAAGAAGCGCTGCGCAACCTCGATGAGGCGGGTATCGTCTACATCGGTGCAGACGTGGAGCCGGGCGACATCCTGGTCGGCAAGATCACTCCGAAGGGCGAAAGCCCGATGACGCCGGAAGAAAAGCTTCTGCGCGCCATCTTCGGTGAGAAAGCCTCGGACGTGCGCGACACCTCCCTGCGCGTCAAGCCGGGCGACTACGGCACAGTGGTCGAGGTGCGTGTCTTCAACCGCCATGGTGTGGAAAAAGATGAGCGCGCCCTGCAGATCGAGCGTGAGGAAGTCGAACGCCTCGCCCGTGACCGCGACGACGAGCTGGCGATCCTGGATCGCAACATCTACGCCCGTCTGCGTGGCATGCTGCTGGGCAAGACCGCCGTCAAAGGCCCCAAAGGCATCAAGGCAGGGTCCGAGATCACCGAAGAGCTGCTGGATAGCCTCAGCCGTGGTCAGTGGTGGATGCTCGCCCTGGAAGACGAGAAAGACGCCCAGATCCTTGAGGCCCTGAACGAGCAGTACGAAGCGCAGAAGCGCGCTCTGGATGCCCGTTTCGAAGACAAGGTCGAAAAGGTCCGCCGCGGCGACGACCTGCCGCCGGGTGTGATGAAGATGGTCAAGGTCTTCATCGCCGTGAAGCGCAAGCTGCAGCCGGGCGACAAGATGGCCGGCCGTCACGGCAACAAGGGTGTGATCTCGAAAGTGGTGCCGATGGAGGACATGCCGTTCCTCGCAGATGGTACTCCGGTCGATTTCTGTCTCAACCCGCTGGGCGTTCCGTCGCGTATGAACGTTGGTCAGATCCTTGAAACCCACATGGGCTGGGCCGCACGTGGTCTCGGCATCAAGGTGGACGATGCGCTGCAGGAATACCGTCGCTCCGGCGATCTCACCCCGGTGCGCGATGCGATGCATCACGCCTATGGCGAGAACGTCTATGACGAAGGTATCGCCGAGATGAGCGAGGCTGACCTCATTGAGGCGGCGAACAACGTGACTCGCGGTGTGCCGATCGCAACCCCGGTCTTTGACGGTGCCAAAGAGGCAGACGTCAACGATGCGCTGGTACGGGCTGGCTTTGACACCTCCGGTCAGTCGATCCTGTTCGACGGCCGTACAGGTGAACAGTTCGCGCGTCCCGTGACCGTTGGCATCAAGTACCTGCTGAAACTGCACCACCTGGTCGACGACAAGATCCACGCGCGTTCGACCGGTCCGTACTCCCTCGTCACGCAGCAGCCGCTGGGTGGTAAGGCGCAGTTCGGTGGTCAGCGTTTCGGGGAGATGGAGGTCTGGGCTCTGGAAGCATACGGCGCCGCCTACACCCTGCAGGAGATGCTCACCGTCAAGTCGGATGACGTCGCAGGCCGGACCAAGGTCTATGAAAGCATCGTCAAGGGCGAAGACAACTTTGAAGCGGGCGTACCGGAATCGTTCAACGTTCTGGTCAAGGAAGTCCGTGGTCTCGGCCTGAATATGGAACTCCTGGATGCGGAGGTTGAGGAGTAAGGGCGCCCGCCCTTCTCCCGTCCCCCCTTCCGCAAGATTTGAGGTATCAAAATGAACCAGGAAATCACCAACAACCCGTTCAACCCGCTGACGCCGCCCAAGGTCTTTGATGAAATCAAGGTCTCGCTGGCCAGCCCCGAACGGATCCTGTCTTGGTCCTATGGCGAAATCAAAAAGCCAGAAACCATCAACTACCGGACCTTCAAGCCCGAGCGTGACGGTCTGTTCTGCGCGCGTATCTTTGGCCCAATCAAAGACTACGAATGCCTCTGCGGCAAATATAAGCGCATGAAATATCGCGGCGTTGTCTGCGAGAAATGCGGTGTGGAAGTTACACTGCAAAAGGTCCGCCGCGAGCGTATGGGCCATATCGAACTGGCCGCGCCCGTCGCACATATCTGGTTCCTGAAGTCGCTGCCCTCCCGCATCGGCCTGATGCTGGACATGACCCTGCGCGATCTGGAGCGGGTTCTCTACTTTGAGAACTACGTGGTGATCGAGCCGGGCCTCACCGATCTCACCTACGGTCAGATGATGACCGAAGAAGAGTATATGGATGCTCAGGACCAGTACGGCATGGACGCCTTCACCGCCAATATCGGCGCCGAAGCGATCCGTGAGATGCTGGCTGCGATCGATCTGGAAGCCGAAGCCGAACAGCTGCGCGCCGAACTGGCCGAAGCCACGGGTGAACTGAAGCCCAAGAAGATCATCAAGCGCTTGAAAGTCGTGGAATCTTTCTTGGAGTCGGGCAACCGTCCCGAGTGGATGATCATGACCGTGATCCCGGTCATCCCGCCGGAACTGCGCCCGCTGGTTCCGCTGGATGGCGGCCGTTTCGCAACTTCCGACCTCAACGATCTTTACCGTCGTGTGATCAACCGGAACAACCGTCTGAAGCGCCTGATCGAGCTGCGCGCGCCCGATATCATCGTGCGTAACGAAAAACGGATGCTGCAGGAATCCGTTGACGCCCTCTTTGACAACGGCCGCCGTGGCCGCGTCATCACCGGCGCCAACAAGCGTCCGCTGAAATCGCTTTCGGACATGCTGAAAGGTAAGCAGGGCCGCTTCCGTCAGAACCTTCTGGGTAAGCGCGTCGACTTCTCGGGCCGTTCGGTCATCGTGACCGGTCCGGAGCTGAAGCTCCACCAGTGTGGTCTGCCCAAGAAGATGGCGCTCGAACTGTTCAAGCCCTTCATCTACTCGCGTCTGGAGGCCAAAGGTCTGTCCTCCACCGTGAAACAGGCGAAGAAGCTGGTCGAAAAAGAGCGCCCCGAGGTGTGGGATATCCTTGATGAGGTGATCCGCGAACACCCGGTGATGCTGAACCGTGCGCCGACGCTGCACCGTCTTGGTATCCAGGCATTCGAACCCACGCTGATCGAAGGCAAGGCGATCCAGCTGCACCCGCTGGTCTGCTCGGCCTTCAACGCCGACTTCGACGGTGACCAGATGGCCGTGCACGTGCCGCTGAGCCTTGAGGCCCAGCTGGAAGCGCGCGTTCTGATGATGTCGACCAACAACGTTCTGTCGCCTGCAAACGGCGCACCGATCATCGTTCCTTCGCAGGATATGATCCTGGGTCTCTACTATGTGACCCTGGAGCGTGAAGGCATGGTCGGTGAAGGCAAGGTCTTTGGCACCATCGAAGAAGTCGAACATGCGCTGAACGCGGGCGAGGTGCACCTGCACTCCAAGATCACCGCGCGCATCCCGCAGATCGACGAGGAAGGCAACGAGGTTCTCAAGCGGTTCGAGACTACGCCGGGTCGTGTGCGCTTGGGTGCTTTGCTGCCCAAGAACGCCAAGGCGCCGTTCGAACTGGTCAACCGCCTCCTTCGTAAGAAAGAGGTTCAGCAGGTCATCGACACCGTCTACCGCTACTGTGGTCAGAAAGAGTCGGTGATCTTCTGTGACCAGATCATGACAATGGGCTTCCGCGAAGCGTTCAAGGCGGGCATTTCGTTCGGCAAGGACGACATGGTGATCCCCGATGGCAAGTGGACCATCGTGGACGACACCCGCGAACAGGTGAAGGACTTCGAACAGCAGTACATGGACGGCCTGATCACCCAGGGCGAAAAGTACAACAAGGTTGTCGATGCCTGGTCCAAGTGTAACGACCGTGTCACCGATGCGATGATGAACACCATCTCTGCCGACAAGCGCGACGAGAATGGTGCTGTGATGGAACCGAACTCGGTCTATATGATGGCCCACTCCGGTGCTCGTGGCTCGGTTACGCAGATGAAACAGCTGGGTGGTATGCGCGGCCTGATGGCCAAGCCGAACGGCGACATCATCGAGACCCCGATCATCTCGAACTTTAAAGAGGGTCTGACCGTTCTGGAGTACTTCAACTCCACCCACGGTGCCCGTAAGGGTCTGTCGGATACCGCTCTGAAGACGGCGAACTCGGGTTACCTGACCCGCCGTCTGGTGGACGTGGCGCAGGACTGCATCGTGCGTGAGCATGATTGCGGCACTGAGCGTGCGATCACCGCAGAAGCCGCGGTCAACGACGGTGAAGTGGTTGCCTCCATCGGCGAGCGTATCCTGGGCCGTGTGGCTGCCGAGGACATCAAGCGTCCTGGCACCGACGAGATCCTGGTCGCGCAGGGCCAGCTCATCGACGAACGCATGTCCGATGCGGTTCAGGAGGCCGGTGTCGCCACCGCGCGTATCCGTTCGCCGCTGACCTGCGAAAGCGAAGAGGGTGTCTGCGCCATGTGCTATGGTCGTGACCTTGCACGCGGCACGATGGTCAACTCGGGCGAGGCTGTCGGCATCATCGCCGCGCAGTCGATCGGTGAACCGGGTACACAGCTGACCATGCGGACCTTCCACATCGGCGGCGTTGCCCAGGGTGGCCAGCAGTCTTTCCTCGAGGCGAGCCAGGAAGGGACCATCGTCTTCGAGAATGCGCAGACCCTGAAGAACTCCAGTGGTGAAATGCTGGTGGTGGGCCGCAACATGAAGGTCATCATCCAGGACGATCAGGGCGAAGAGCGTGCCAGCCACAAGCTGGGTTACGGCTCCAAGCTGTTCGTCACCGATGGTCAGAAGGTTGCGCGCGGCGACAAGCTGTTCGAATGGGATCCCTACACCCTGCCGATCATCGCCGAAAAGCCGGGTACGGCGAAATACGTCGACCTGGTGTCGGGCCTTGCGGTCCGCGACGAGACCGACGAAGCCACCGGCATGACCCAGAAGATCGTGATCGACTGGCGTGCGGCGCCCAAGGGCAACGACCTCAAGCCGGAAATCATCCTGGTGGATGGCGATGGCGAACCGGTCCGCAACGATCTGGGCAACCCGGTGACCTACCCGATGTCCGTCGATGCGATCCTGTCCTGTGAGGACGGTCAGCAGATCGAGGCCGGTGACGTTGTTGCGCGTATCCCGCGTGAAGGCGCCAAGACCAAAGACATCACCGGTGGTCTGCCGCGTGTGGCCGAGCTGTTCGAAGCACGTCGTCCAAAGGATCACGCGATCATCGCCGAAATCGATGGTTACGTGCGCTTTGGCCGCGACTACAAGAACAAGCGCCGCATCTCGATCGAACCGGCAGATGAGACGCTGGAAACCGTCGAATACATGGTGCCCAAGGGCAAGCACATCCCGGTGCAGGAAGGCGACTTCGTGCAGAAGGGGGATTACATCATGGACGGCAACCCGGCGCCGCATGACATCCTCTCCATCATGGGTGTCGAGGCTCTGGCGAACTACATGATCGACGAGGTTCAGGACGTCTATCGCCTGCAGGGTGTGAAGATCAACGACAAGCACATCGAGGTGATCGTTCGCCAGATGCTGCAGAAGTGGGAGATCTCCGACTCTGGCGACACGACGCTGCTGAAAGGCGAGCACGTGGACAAGCAGGAGTTTGACGCCGCCAATGAAAAGGCGCTGAAACGTGGCAAGCGTCCCGCTCAGGGCGAGCCGATCCTCTTGGGTATCACCAAGGCGTCCTTGCAGACCCGCTCCTTCATCTCGGCGGCCTCCTTCCAGGAGACCACACGGGTGCTGACCGAAGCTTCGGTTCAGGGCAAGAAGGACAAGCTGGTTGGCCTGAAAGAGAACGTCATCGTGGGTCGCCTGATCCCGGCCGGTACCGGTGGTGCCACCCAGCAGATGCGTCAGGTTGCTCAAAGCCGCGACAACGTGGTGCTGGAAGCCCGCCGCGAAGAGGCCGAGGCCGCAGCGGCCCTGGCCGCACCGGTCATGGACGACGATCTGTCGGGTGGCGATTTCGACAATCTGGTGGAAACCCCGGAAAGCCGCGATTGATCCAATGATCACATAAATGAATTGATGACCCCCGCGCCGATGGTGCGGGGGTTTTCTTTTTGGGCTGACGGCGCGGCGTGTTGAAAGCCTGTGACGGGGTGCTCGCGTTGATTTGCTATTGTCGCAAGAGAACTATGCGTGGCTAAATCGACGAACCGAGTCTGAAATGCCTTGATACCGTCTTGAACCGCTGAAAGGCAGCTAATGCTTTTTGATGAAAGAAAATATTGAGATGAGAATGCATATTTTGGTGCGTTTTGTGCCCCTTTTCGCTTTTGGAGTATGGTATCTACTTCGCGAGTTCGACGTCTATACCGACATTATGATCCCGATATCCGTTTCTTGTGCCGTATTGTTCTGGATGTTCTTGCGGTATGGAAAGGACGAGTAGGTCAGCTCCTCATACGAAAGGAGGCCGACCTGCTGTCTACCTTCAGCTCAGATGGAGTGCCTGATGACCCCAAACCAGACCGGCGCCCTGTTGATGATGGGCAGCATGGCGGCTTTCACCTTCAATGATACGCTGGTGAAAACGGTGGGCGCCGACCTGCCGTTGTCGCAGATCCTGGTGATCCGGGGCGGCTTGGCAACGGTGCTGATCTTCCTCTTGGCGCGTTACCTTGGCAGCCTGCGGGTGAACTTGCCGCAGCGCGACTGGATGCTGGTGCTGGGGCGCTGCCTGTCCGAGGCCGGCGCGACCTTCCTGTTTCTCAGCGCGCTGATGCGGATGCCGCTGGCCAACGTGACGGCGGTCCTCCAGATGCTGCCGCTGACCGTCACCCTGGGGGCAGCCTTGTTTTTCCGGGAAAGCATCGGCTGGCGGCGCATGGCGGCGATCCTGGCGGGTTTTGTCGGTATGCTCCTGATCGTACGGCCAGGCCCGGCAGGGTTTGATAGTGCCTCGCTCTATGCTCTTGGGGCCGTGGCATGTGTGACGGCGCGCGATCTGTTCACCCGGCGGATGTCCGCAGCGGTACCCTCGATGACCGTGACCTTGATGGCCTCGCTGACGGTCTTTTGCTTCGGGCTGGTCTACAGTACCCAGCAGGATTGGCAGCCGATTGAGGCCTGGCATCTCGGAACGTTGCTGGGAGCAGCCTGTTTCATCTTTGGTGGCTACCTGTTTTCTGTCATGACCATGCGTGTCGGCGATGTCGCCGTGGTGTCCCCGTTCCGATACAGCGGATTGTTGTGGGCCTTGCTGCTGGGCTGGCTGGTCTTTGGCGATTGGCCTAGCGGATTGACCCTGATCGGTGCGGTCATCGTTGTGGCGGCGGGCCTATTCACTCTTTACCGGGAGCGGCAGCAGGCCGGGGCATGAAAAGGCACGCGCGACGGCGGCGTTGTCCACATTGAAGGTGCGTTTCAGGTGCTCGGCCTCTTCGGGCGTGACAGGGGAGGGGCTCACTTTCTTGCCGCGCCCTTTTGAGCGAGAGTCGTTGAACCCGTTGTATCCGCGCATGTACATATCGCCATCGGGAAAGGTGAGGGTCGGGGTCTCCTTCCACAGGATGTGATGGCCCTGATGCATGATCGTCCGGTCCGAGCCACCCGGCACCACCACGCCAAGAGACAGCGCCGCATAGGCTTCGCGGTCGGGTGCGATCGACAGCCCCTCTGGTCCTGCGCTGTAGATATAGCCTCGATTGAAGTCGATGGTGGTCAAAGGGTAACTTTGCCAGACGGGGGCCAGATCGCGTGCCGCCTGTTTGAGCCGTTCGATGAAATTCACCGCCATGGCATCGTCATCATCAAGCCGAAACTGCAGGCAGGGCGCATTGGGGTTTTCGCGGGCGGTGTTCAATACGCGGATCATCTGACGGCGGTGGCGTTCGGGAGGCTGAACGGAGATTGCCACATTCGGCAAATCCTCGGTCAAGGCCAGCAATCGTTCGAGATAGGCTCCGGGGAAGCACTCCCCAACCACCACATGAAGTTGAAACCCCTGATCTGTCTGCCCAATCACGGACGGCAGGCAGATGGTTTCAAACAGGCGGAAGCGTTCTTCGAGCCGTCCGGGCGCATAGAGAAAGGCGCGCCGGTCCTCAAGCGTGTCATGCTCGATCTTGTAGCCCCCAAGGCCCACATAGGAGAAGCGGCACAATCCGATAACCTGCATTGGGGCTCCTTTGGCTTCGTTGCAGGGGCAGGGGTCTGTCAGCCCTTGGCAAAGACGCGCTGCACATGGTCCTGCCGGATAGCGAAGCGGGCCTCGAATTCTCCGATCTGTTGGAGCGTCAGCGGCGTCACCGGCACGGGTTTCACCGGTTTTTGCCGCGAGTCGTTATAGCCATTGTGGCTGCGCACGAACATCGGCTGATCGCTGATCGTCACGGTGGGCATGAAACGCAGGATCTTTTCATGGGCAAAGTTCATGATCGTCAGGTTGCAGCCGCCCCGCACATACATCCCGAGGGAAGCCACATAGTAAGGCCGGTGGATTTCTGTCGCTGCGATCCCATCGGGCCCGACTTCGGCCACATAGCCCTGGTTGAAGTCCACCGCGACGGTCTTGTTCTTTGCGATCAAGCCCGGGCAGTCCTCTACCGTCTGCCGCAGCCGTTCCACGAAATCGACCGAGACCGCATCGTCATCGTCATGTCGGAATTGCAGGCAGGGGGCGCTGGGGTCGCGGCGGGCCTTGTTCAGGATCTCTTTCATCACTTGCCGCTGCTTGCGCGGTGGCTCGCTGTGGATCCGCACCTGGGCCATGTCCGAAGTGATGTCGTGAAGCCGATCCCGGTGGTGTTTCGGCAGGCTGTCCCCGATCACGATGATCAGTTCGAAATCTTGATCAGTCTGCTCCCGCAGGCAGGGTAGGGCGACGGTCTCCATCAGCTGGAACCGCTCTTCCAGACGCTGCTCTCCGTAGAGATACGCGATCCGCTGTTCGAGACTGTCATGCTCGACCTGGAAGCCGCCGATCGCGGGGTAGGAAAAGCGGCAAAGGCCGATGACTTGCATGAATGAGGCGCCCTGACTATGCGTTTGCGTGAACGACTATGCATCGCGCCTATGACACCGGCAAGTGGAGTACGGTCGCCAGACAGACAAGCCTGGTCTTCGTCGCCTTTCACCGACGCGGGTCGTGCTGCAGTTGACAACTCCTGCGACTCCCCATATACGCGCGCTTATCCGGCATCCGGGGGCCGCCCCTAAAGCCGATATCACTATTGTAGTGGATCAAGGTTCGGGCACTTTTATCACCCGGATCCTCTGTAGACCCACCGCGTCGTTCACCTCGGAATGGGAACGAATGCGGTTTTTGCGCTTGCGGACGCGTAAGTGCCGGAAATATGAGCCGCACGCCTTATCGCGTGCATGACATGACAGTTGCGAAACGGGGAATAGACCGGAATGCCAACGATTCAACAGCTGATCCGCAAGCCGCGGCAGCCGAAAGTAAAACGCTCCAAGTCCATGCATCTGGAGCAGTGCCCCCAGAAGCGCGGCGTTTGCACACGCGTTTACACCACCACGCCGAAGAAACCGAACTCCGCTATGCGGAAAGTGGCCAAGGTCCGCCTGACCAACGGTTTCGAAGTGATTTCCTACATCCCGGGTGAAAGCCACAACCTTCAGGAACACTCCGTGGTTCTGATCCGCGGCGGTCGTGTAAAAGACCTTCCCGGTGTGCGTTACCACATCCTTCGCGGTGTTCTGGATACCCAGGGCGTCAAAGACCGTAAGCAGCGCCGCTCCAAGTATGGCGCGAAGCGTCCTAAGTAAGAAGAAGGATAAGCACAGATGTCACGCCGTCACGCTGCTGAAAAACGCGAAGTTCTGCCCGACGCCAAATATGGCGATCGCGTGCTGACCAAATTCATGAACAACCTGATGATCGATGGAAAGAAATCGGTCGCAGAGAAGATCGTCTACAACGCGTTTGACCGCGTTGAAGCCAAGATCAAGCGCGCACCCGTGGAAGTGTTCCACGAAGCCCTCGACAACGTGAAGCCCTCGGTTGAGGTTCGCTCGCGTCGTGTGGGTGGTGCCACCTACCAGGTTCCCGTCGAAGTGCGCCCCGAGCGCCGCGAAGCCCTGGCCATCCGCTGGCTGATCACCGCTGCCCGCGGTCGTAACGAGAACACAATGGAAGAACGCCTCGCCGGTGAGCTGCTGGACGCTGTACAGTCCCGCGGTACTGCCGTTAAGAAGCGCGAAGACACCCACAAGATGGCAGAGGCGAACAAAGCCTTCTCGCACTATCGCTGGTAAACCCTTCAGAGGCTACACACCATGGCACGCGAATATCCGCTCGAACTGTACCGTAACTTCGGTATCATGGCGCACATCGACGCAGGTAAGACCACCTGCTCGGAGCGTATCCTGTTCTACACCGGCAAATCCCACAACATCGGTGAGGTGCACGATGGTGCAGCCACCATGGACTGGATGGAGCAGGAGCAGGAACGCGGCATCACCATCACCTCGGCTGCGACCACCACCTTCTGGGAACGCACCGAAGATGGTCAGACCGCCGATACCCCCAAGCACCGCCTGAACATCATCGACACCCCCGGCCACGTTGACTTCACGATCGAAGTTGAGCGTTCGCTGGCGGTTCTCGACGGTGCAGTCTGTGTTCTGGACGCCAACGCCGGCGTTGAACCCCAGACCGAAACCGTGTGGCGTCAGGCTGACCGCTACAAGGTTCCGCGTATGGTGTTCGTCAACAAGATGGACAAGATCGGCGCTGACTTCTTCAACTGCGTTCGCATGATCGAAGACCGCACCGGCGCCCGCGCGGTTCCGGTTGGTATTCCGATCGGTGCAGAATCCGAATTGGAAGGCCTGATCGACCTGGTCACCATGAAGGAATGGCTGTGGCAGGGCGAAGACCTTGGTGCGTCCTGGATCCAGACCGAGATCCGTGACGAGCTGAAGGACATGGCCGAAGAATGGCGCGGCAAGATGGTCGAAGCGGCCGTCGAGCAAGACGACGACGCCATGATGGAATACCTGGAAGGCAACGAGCCCGACGTTCCGACACTGCGCAAACTGCTGCGCAAGGGTACTCTGGCGCTGGACTTCGTTCCGGTTCTGGGTGGCTCCGCGTTCAAGAACAAAGGTGTTCAGCCCCTGCTCAACGCTGTGATCGACTACCTGCCCAGCCCGCTGGACGTTGTTGATTACATGGGCTTCAAGCCGGGCGACGAAACCGAAGAGCGTAACATCGCACGCCGCGCGGACGACGACATGGCGTTCTCGGGCCTGGCGTTCAAGATCATGAACGACCCCTTTGTTGGCTCCTTGACCTTCACCCGGATCTACTCGGGTGTGATCAATAAGGGCGACAGCATTCTCAACTCGACCAAGGGCAAGAAAGAGCGCGTCGGTCGTATGATGATGATGCACTCCAACAACCGGGAAGAGATCGAAGAAGCGTTTGCGGGCGACATCATCGCGCTGGCGGGTCTGAAAGACACCACCACCGGTGACACGCTGTGCGACGCGAAAGAGCCGGTCGTTCTGGAAACCATGACCTTCCCCGACCCGGTGATCGAGATCGCGGTTGAGCCCAAAACCAAGGGCGACCAGGAGAAGATGTCTCAGGGTCTGGCCCGTCTGGCCGCCGAAGATCCGTCCTTCCGTGTCGAAACCGACCTCGAGTCCGGTCAGACCATCATGAAGGGCATGGGCGAACTTCACCTGGACATCCTGGTGGACCGTCTCAAGCGCGAATTCAAGGTGGAAGCCAACATCGGTGCCCCGCAGGTGGCCTATCGCGAGACCATCGGTCACGAGGTCGAGCACACCTACACCCACAAGAAACAGTCGGGTGGTTCGGGTCAGTTCGCCGAGGTGAAGATGATCATCTCGCCGACTGAAGCCGGCGAAGGCTATTCGTTCGAATCCCGCATCGTTGGTGGTGCTGTTCCGAAGGAATACATCCCGGGTGTGGAAAAAGGCATCCAGTCCGTCATGGACAGCGGCCCTCTGGCAGGCTTCCCTGTGATCGACTTCAAGGTTGCCCTGATCGACGGTAAGTTCCACGATGTTGACTCCAGCGTTCTGGCCTTTGAAATCGCAGCACGTATGTGCATGCGCGAAGGCATGAAGAAAGCTGGCGCCAAACTGCTGGAGCCGATCATGAAGGTCGAAGTGATCACCCCGGAAGAGTACACCGGCGGTATCATCGGCGACCTCACCTCCCGTCGTGGTCAGGTGTCCGGCCAGGAGCCGCGCGGCAACGCGATTGCGATCGACGCATTCGTGCCGCTGGCGAACATGTTCGGCTATATCAACACCCTGCGTTCGATGTCCTCGGGCCGTGCCCAGTTCACCATGCAGTTCGATCACTACGATCCGGTTCCGCAGAACATCTCGGAAGAGATCCAGGCGAAATACGCGTAAGCGTCATGACATTGGAAGGTTCGCGGCCCGCGCGGACCTTCTTCCAACAAAAAGGAGGCCATCATGGCTAAGGAAAAGTTTGAGCGTAATAAACCGCACGTCAACATCGGCACTGTTGGCCACGTTGACCACGGCAAGACCACGCTGACCGCAGCGATCACCAAGTACTTTGGTGACTTCAAGGCA